>Ga0310825_100142_pt1 | contig 118932 bp, 102 predicted proteins | sample WT_ome_9_FD_202243 | JGI IMG/M metagenome (GOLD analysis project Ga0310825, IMG submission 202243) | Sorghum-adapted microbial communities enriched on wild type (WT) sorghum from Joint BioEnergy Institute, Emeryville, California, United... ... | reverse complement strand
TAAAGTGCTGCACAGGAGCTTCCTCCTCTTGGTGCGTGTTTCAGCAAATTCACATTACCAAGGGAGAAGCTCTTTTTCTATGTTCGCTTTTTCCAGACTTTACCCCCACGCAAATTTTACTCTAACATGTTGCCAGCCGGCGCCGACCGGCGGCGGACGCCGCCGGACGCGGCCCGCCGCTGCACGCCCGTGCAGACAAAAACGCCCTCCGCGGTCCTTCGAACCGGGGAAGGCGCCTTGCCGCAAGCGGCGGTTCACATGCCGTATTTCTTCTTGAATTTGTCGACGCGGCCGCCCGTATCCACAAACTTTTGCTGGCCGGTGAAAAACGGATGGCACACCGCGCAAATTTCCACGCGGAGATTTTTCTTGACCGAACCCGTTTCAAACGTGTTCCCGCAAGAGCAGGTCACCGTCGTCACTTGGTATTCCGGATGGATTCCCGGCTTCATCGTCGTTCACCTCATTTTCCGCCCTGGTTCTGTTGCCACCGAACCAGAGTTATTGGACACATAAACGGATTATAGCACGAGACCGAAACGGATTGCAACCGCCAAAACGCCTCGCGGCCGCACGGGTTACGGACCCGTCTTGGGCCGCTTTGCCGGATCCTTGATCTGGATCGTCTCGAGGAACTCCGCGTTGGATTTCGTTTCCCGCAGTTTCTTCAGAAACGTTTCCACGAACTCGTGGGAATCGGTCATGTTTTTGCGGATGAGCCACACTTTCTCCAGCTGTTCCTTCGGCATGAGCGTCTCTTCCCGGCGCGTGCCGGAGCGGCGGATGTCGATGGCCGGGAAAATGCGCCGTTCCGCCAGCTTCCGGTCCAGATGCAGTTCCATGTTGCCCGTGCCCTTGAATTCTTCGTAGATGACCTCGTCCATGCGGGACCCGGTGTCGATGAGCGCCGTCGCCAGAATGGTCAGGCTGCCGCCTTCCTCCACGTTGCGCGCCGCGCCGAAAAACCGTTTCGGCCGGTGGAAAGCCGCCGGATCGATGCCGCCCGACAGCGTCCGTCCGCTGGGCGGCACGACCAGATTGTACGCCCGGGCCAAACGGGTCAGGCTGTCCAGCAAAATGACGACGTCCCGCTTGTGCTCCACCAGCCGGAGCGCCCGCTCCATGACCATCTCCGCCACCTTGATGTGGTTTTCCGGCAGCTCGTCGAAGGTGGACGCCACGACCTCGCCCTTGACCGATCGCTGCATGTCCGTCACTTCCTCCGGACGCTCGTCGATCAAGAGGACAAACAGTTCGATCTCCGGATAGTTGGTGGAGATGCTGTTGGCGATGTCTTTGAGCAGCAGGGTTTTGCCCGCCTTCGGGGGCGCGACGATGAGTCCCCGCTGGCCGAGTCCGACGGGAACGAGCAGGTCGATGATGCGGGTGGAAAGGATGTGCGGGTCCGTCTCCAGGGTCATTTTCTTCTGGGGATGCAGCGGCGTCAGCGCCGCAAAATGCAACCGTTCGGCGGCCTGCTTCGGATCGACGCCGTTGACCGCATCGATGTGCAGAAGCCCGAAGTATTTCTCCGTTCCTTTCGGCGGCCGGCATTTGCCCGACACGAGGTCGCCGGTCCTGAGGTCGAACTTGTGGATCTGGGAGGAGGAAATGTAGATGTCTTCCGGACTGGGCAGGTAATTGATCGGCCGCAAAAACCCGTACCCTTCCGGCAGCACCTCCAGCACGCCCTCCATGAACATGAGCCCGCCCCGTTCCGCCTGGGCCCTCAGGATGGCGAAAATGAGCTCCTTCTTCTTCATTTGTCCGTAGTTGGGGATCTCGTATTCGCGGGCCAGCTTGTACAGCTCGGTCAGCTTCAGTTTTTCCAGCTCGGAAATCTGGAGGTCTTCTCCGCCGATGTTGTCCGCCGGTTTGTCGGGCTGGCGGTCCGCCGCCGGCCTGTCCGCCGGCTTGTCCGGCTGCTTCTCCGCCGCGCTGCCGGCCGGCTGGTCCGCCGGTCCGTCCGCCGTCTTGTCGGCCGCTTTGCCGGCGGCCGCCGGTTCCGCCGGTTTATCGGACGGCCTGTCCGACAGCCTGCCGGACCGTCTGCCGGACGGTTTGTCCGCCGCAGGCTCCGCCTGGTCCTCCTCCTGGCGGTCGGCCGCGGGGCGCCTCGTCCGGCCGGCGGGCCGCTTCGCTTCCGATGTCCGTTCTTCCATGGGTCGTTCACCGCTTTCGGCTGGAATGTTCAACTCTTCTTCCGTCACTCTCTCCATATTTCCGCTCCCAGGTTTCTCAATTTTTCCACCAGGTTATCATATCCCCGGTCAATATATTCTAAACCCGTCAGAACGGTCAGTCCCTTCTCCACGGCAAGCCCGGCGATGACCAGCGCCGCGCCCGCCCGGAGGTCCGACGCCCGCACGTCCGCCGCATGGAGCGGATGCCCTTCGATGACGGCGGACCGCCCTTCGATTTTGATGCGGGCCCCCATCCGCACCAGTTCCGGAATGTGCTTGAACCGGTTGTTGTACACGTAATCGGTCAGGATGCTGGTGCCAGCGGCCTGGGTGAGCAGGCTCGTCATGGGCGCCTGCAGGTCGGTGGCGAAACCGGGGTACACGAGCGCCTTCACGTCCACCGCTTCATAGCGGGGCTGGCCGACGACGCGGATCGATTCGTCCATTTCGTAGACGTGCACGCCCATTTCCTGCAGCTTGGCGGTGACGGCTTCCATGTGCTTGGGGATGATGTTGTCCACGATGACGTCGCCGCGGGTCGCCGCGGCGGCGATCATGTAGGTGCCCGCCTGGATGCGGTCGGGGATGATGGAATGCCGGCAGCCGCCGAGCGACCGGACGCCTTCGATGCGGATCGTCTCCGTGCCGGCTCCCTTGATTTTGGCCCCCATGGCGTTGAGCAGGGTGGCCACGTCGATGATTTCGGGCTCTTTGGCGGCGTTTTCGATGAGGGTGACGCCTTCGGCGCGGCAGGCCGCCAGCATGATGTTGATGGTGGCGCCGACGCTGACCACGTCAAGATAGATGCGGGTGCCCCGGAGCTTCTTCGCGCGCAGGCGGATGGCGCCGAATTCGTTCACCACTTCCGCCCCGAGCGCTTCGAATCCCTTGATGTGCTGGTCGATCGGGCGGGGCTCGAAATTGCAGCCGCCGGGCATCCCGATGACGGCTTCCCCGAACCGGCCGAGCAGGGCGCCCATCAAATAGTAGGAGGCGCGCAGCTTTTTGACCTTGCCGTTGGGCATTTCCTTCGGCCGCAGCCCGGCCGGGTCGATGCGCATCGTGTCTCCCTGCCAGTCGACCGACGCCCCCAGCTCCTCAAGAATTTCCTTGTAGACGGCCACGTCGCTCAGCTTGGGCAGGTTGTCGAGCACGACCGGCTCTTCGCCGAGCAGGGCGGCCGGAATGAGCGCGATGGCGCTGTTCTTCGCACCGCTGATCTGCACGGTGCCGCGAAGGGGCCGGCCTCCGGCGATGTACAGTTTTTCCATTCGGTCCGTTTCCTCCCGGGGTGTTGCGTCGCTCCAAAGAGGGGGAGCGGCTGACGCCAAAAGGGAAGCCACGTCGGCGCGGCGCGGTTCCGCCCGGATGACTTCCCTCTCATCGGCCGGTTCAGGCTTTGTTGCTGCTGCCGAACAGCCGGATTTTGGAGCGCACGACTTCGACCATGGCTTTCTTGGCGGGGCCCAGATATTTGCGGGGATCGATCACGTTCTCGTCCTTGGCCAGCACTTCGCGGACGGCTGCCGTGCAGGCCACCTGGTTCTCGGTGTTCACGTTGATTTTCGCGATGCCGCTTTCGATCGCCTTGCGAATCTCGGCATCCGGAACGCCCGAACCGCCGTGCAGCACGAGGGGCACCGGAATGGCGCGGGACACTTCCTGGACGATGTCGTGCCGGATGTTCGGTTCTTTCGTGTACATGCCGTGGGCCGTGCCCACCGCGATGGCCAGCGCGTCGACGCCGGTTTCTTCGTAGAAGCGGATCGCTTCCTCCGGTTTGGCCAGCATCGCGTCGGCCTCGTCCACGCTGACGTCGTCCTCGACGCCGCCGATGGTGCCGAGTTCGCCTTCGACGGAAACGCCCATGGCGTGGGCGGCCTTCACGATCTCCTTCGTCAGGCGGACATTTTCTTCAAACGGGTAGTGGGAACCGTCGAACATGACGGACGTGAAACCGGCGCGGATGCACTTCATGGCCACCTCGAAGCTGCTGCCGTGGTCCAGGTGCAGCGCGATGGGCAGCCCGGATTTCTTCGCGGCGGCTTCCGCCAGGGCGACCGTGAACTCGATGCCCATGTATCGCAAAGCCCCTTCGCTCACGCCGAAAATGAACGGGGATTTTTCTTCCATCGCCGCTTCGACGATGGCCTGGGCAAACTCCAGATTGTTGAGGTTGAACTGCCCGACCGCGAACTTCTCGGCCTTCGCCCGGGGCAAAAATTCGTTCATCGAAACCAATGGCATGCTCTCGTCCTCCTGTGGCGTCCGGGATCTGTGCCGGCATCCCGCCGGCTTTCTTGCCGTTATCCTGACATATTATAACACAGCAAAAACCCAAAATACAGGAACAAAAGATATGGCGGCCGTCAAAATCCCGCCTTCATCCGGTCCTTCGGATGCTGCAGTTCGTGGTTGACGGCCGCGCGCAGTTCGTCGATGTCAAACGGTTTGGTGAAATGCATCAGCGCCCCCAGATCCGTCGCCTTGCGGATCATGGCCAGCTCGCCGTAGGCGGTCATCATGATCACCTTGATGGACGGATCGAACTCCCGGATTTGCTTCAAAATCTCGAGCCCGTCCATGCCGGGAATCTTCATGTCCAGGAGCACGAGATCCGGCCGCTTCTCCCGGACGATCTGCAGGGCGGCCTTGCCGTTTGACGCCTGGTAGGTCTCGTATCCTTCCGTGGAAAACACTTCCACGAGGAGAACCCGGATGCCCACCTGGTCATCGACGACCAGCACTTTCTTCCTTTCCTTCATTGCACGCACCACTCTCCCGGCCCGCGTCCGTCCGGCGGACGCGGGCATGTGCAATCCATCCAAAGGAACCTATATTCTTCATGGTCTGGTAATTTCCTGCACGGGAGAGGCCTCAATTGGAAAAAGAATCCGAAAACCGCTTCGCCGCCCGGACGAAATCCCTGAACAGCGGATGCGGACGGTTCGGCCGCGACGTGAATTCCGGATGGAACTGCACGGCGACAAACCAGGGATGGCCCTTCAGCTCGATCATCTCCACCAGCCGGCCGTCCGGCGACGTGCCGGAAAACACGAGCCCCGCCTGCCCGAGCCGTTCCCGGTACGCGTTGTTGAATTCGTAGCGGTGGCGGTGCCGCTCGTGGATCAGTTCCGTTCCGTAAATTTCCATGGCCTTCGTGCCCGGCGCGATTTTGCACGGATACAGGCCGAGACGCATCGTGCCGCCCTTGTTTTCCACGTCCACCTGATCCGGCAGCAGGTCGATGACGGGATGCGGGGTGGCCGGATTGATTTCCGAGCTGTGGGCGTCCGGGATGCCGGCGACGGAACGGGCGAATTCGACGACGGCGGTCTGCATGCCGAGGCAGATGCCGAAGAAGGGAATGCCCCGCTCGCGGGCGTGGCGGATCGCCGAAATTTTGCCCTCGATGCCCCGGTCGCCGAAGCCGCCCGGCACGAGGATGCCCTGCACGCCGGCCAACAGCTGCGCCGCGTTGTCGTCCGTCACGTCCTCGGCCTGCACCCAGCGGATGTTCACCCGGGCATCGTTGGCAATGCCGGCGTGGCCGAGCGCTTCCACGATGCTGATGTAGGCGTCGCGCAGCGCCACGTATTTGCCGACGATGGCGATTTCCACCGGCTTGTCGTCCTTCAGCCCCTTGATCCGCGACACGAGCGCTTCCCATTCCGCCATGTCGGCCGGCGGCGCGTCCAGCTTCAGCATCTCCAGGACGATGTCGTCCAGCCGCTGTTCCTTGAGGCGCAGGGGCACCTCGTAAAGGGTTTCCGCGTCCCGCACTTCGATGACCGCCTCGGGATCCGTGTCGCAAAACAGGGCGATCTTGCGTTTCATGTCGTCGCCGAGGGGTTTTTCCGTGCGGCAGACGATGACGTGGGGCTGGATGCCGATGCTGCGCAGTTCCTTGACGCTGTGCTGCGTCGGTTTCGTCTTCGCTTCCCCCGCCGCCGACAGGAACGGGATGAGCGTCACGTGGATGTACATGACGTTGTCGCGCCCGACGTCAAACCGCATCTGCCGGATCGCTTCCAGAAACGGCAGGCTTTCGATGTCGCCCACCGTGCCGCCGATTTCGGTAATGACCACGTCGGAACCGGACTCCGTGCCGGCGCGGGCGATCAGTTCCTTGATTTCGTTCGTGATGTGGGGGATGACCTGAACGGTGGCGCCGAGATAATCGCCGCGCCGTTCCTTGGAGATGACGGAGGAATACACTTTGCCCGTGGTGACGTTGCTGTTTTTGGTCAGGTTGATGTCGATGAACCGTTCATAGTGGCCCAGATCGAGGTCCGTCTCCGCTCCGTCGTCCGTGACAAAGACTTCCCCGTGCTGATACGGACTCATGGTGCCCGGGTCGACGTTGATGTACGGGTCGAATTTCTGGATGGTCACCTTCAGTCCGCGGTTTTTCAGCAGCCTGCCGAGCGAGGCGGCGGTGATGCCCTTTCCCAATGATGAAACGACGCCGCCCGTGATGAAAATGTACTTTGTCACAATCTCCTACCTCCAGGATTTGCGTGCTGCGAAAACAAAAAAAGAAAGTGCCCCGCCTGCGACGGGGCACTGCCTCTTGTCTCCGGACGGTTGCAAATGTGCAGCCCATACAGTAGTTTACCGTTGCGGACTGGCCGTGTCAATAGGACGGCCGGACCGTCAGCGGTCAAAGTCGTCCTCCGCTTCCTCGTCCGCCAGCTCTTCCTCTTCTTCCTCGATGTCCTCGTCCAGCACTTCATCGAGCACCGGATCGTCGTCGAGGTCTTCGGGCACGATTTCTTCCTCGTCGTCGAACAGTTCGCCGACTTCGTCCTCGTCTTCGTCCAGCGCTTCGTAATCCTCGCCGCTTTCCGCGTATTCTTCGTCCTCTTCGCCAAACAGCGCGGGATCGTCCAGATCGTCGTCGTCCTCGTCGTTGATGATGCGGGGATGGCTGCCCACCGCGTCTTCGGAGCGTTCGACGGGATACCATCGCTTCAGGCCCCACAGATTGTTCCCGACGCAAGCGAACCGCCCGTCGATGTTGATTTCCGTGTAGACCTGGGCGATGACCCGGTTCACGTCCTCCTCGCTGAGCCCCTTGATCCTGGCGATTTCCTGCATCAGGTCGCGGTAGTACATCGGGTTGTTGGCTTCCTTCAGGATCGCGTAGGCAAGGTCCACCATCGGAATTTCCCTGGCTTCTTCGGGCGTCAGATTGGCGATGTTCGGGATGTTCATCGGATCCATCCTTCCTTCCAGGGCAAATTGTCATACAAATAAGTAAACCGCATTTCCCAGGAAAAAGCAACATGGCCGTCATGCCGGATGCCGCGGGGCGTTCACCCGTTTCCGGCGGGCGGGAGGGCGGATTGCCCGGCCCGGCGTCCGGTTCGCACATATATTACCGTATCACCGGAATGACCCGGAGTTGACCTGCGGGAGGGAGATTCGGGTTGGATCTGACGCCGCTGTGCCACGAGGTGATCCGCCGGCTGACGGCGGAACGGGACGCGTCCCGCTACATGATCCGCTTTGCCGACGGCGACGCCGGACGGCGGTTCGTCAGCCTCCTGCGGGAGCGGCTTTCGTCCGGGCCGGATCGCCACCTGGCGGACGCGCTGGAACTGTTCGACCGCCCCGGCCTCATCCGCCTTCGCCTGAAGGACGGCCTTCCCGCCGGCGACGGCGGCCTCTGGCTGGCGGAGGAGGACCGGAAGCTGGACCTGGCGACGACGAAGGTGGTGCTTCCCTTCACCGGCGGCGCCGCCCTCGACTTTGATCCCGGCAAAAAGATTCCGTGGGGCGTGGCCGACATCGGGGCCCCGAAACTGTGGAACAAGTCCCGCGGCCGCCGGGTAAAAATCGGCGTCATCGACACCGGCGCCGATTTCCGCCACCCGGACATCCGCCACGCCCTGCGGAAGGGCATCAACATCCTCGACCACCGGCTGCCCGCCGACGACGACAACGGACACGGCACCCACATCGCCGGCACGATCGCCGCGGGCGCCGGAACGCGGCGCGGCATCCGCGGCGTCGCGCCCGGCGCGGAGATCCATCCGGTCAAGGCGTTCGACCGGGAAGGGTCCGCCTACGTCTCCGACATCGTGCTGGCCGTTGAATGGTGCCTGGAAAACGGGATGCACATCATCAACATGAGTTTCGGCATGCCGGATTTCTCCCGCATTCTCCACGAGGCCGTCCGGAAAGCCTGGGACCGGCGCGTGACGGTGGTGGCATCCGCGGGCAACGGCGGGAAGAAGGCGGAAGTCGATTTCCCTGCCCGCAGCTCCGCCGTCATCGCCGTCGGCGCCATCAACCGGCGCGGGCGGATCGCTTCGTTCAGCAACCGGGGCCGGGAAGTGGACGTGTACGCGCCCGGCGAGGCGATCTACTCCGCCTGGCTCAAGGGGCGGTACAACGAACTGAACGGCACGTCGATGGCGGCCGCCCACGTGAGCGGCACCGTGGCCCTCATCCTGGCCCGGCGCCGGTCGATGGGCCCGGAAGAGGTGCGGCGGGTGATCACGGAGTCCGCCGCGCCGCTGTCCGGCCCGGACCAGGCCGCCGACCGGGCGGGGCGGCTCAACGCGGTGCGCGCCTTCGCCCTGGCGATGAAACGGGCCGGCGCGGCCGCCCGGCGGACCGGAAGCCGGCATGCCGCGGGCGGCCGGGCCGCGGCGTCGTCCGGCGGCGCCGCGTGGGACCGGTCGGCCGTCCGCGCGCGCAAGCATCTGAAAACCGCCGCCTCGGGCCGTCCGGGCGGCAACGCGCCGCGCCGCCGCAAAGCGGCCGGGGCGGCCATGCGGGCGCGCGGGAAGGGAAGGCGCGCCGGCCGGATCGTCCGGCGCCCGGCTCGGCGGCCGTCCCGCCGGTCGGGTTGACGCCATGAACAAAAGCCCGTTTCCGTTCGCCGCGCCCGCCGCGCGGTCCGGAAACGGGCATCGCCCTTCGTGCCTCAGAGCGGTTCGATCCAGTACGTCACGCTGTGGCGCCGCTCCGGCTCGCCGCCGATGGACAGGCCGTATTCCAGCCGGATCATGCCCCGGCGCCCGTCCATCCTGAGCGAGGCCGACCGGAACCGGGCGGTGAGGGACAGCTCCATGCCGCCGATCCGGTAGCTTCCCCGGCCCGGCCGGCCCCTCATGCACCGAATTTCCCCTTCCACCGGGCCCCGGCGGGTCACCGTCCACCCGTCCTCCGCGCATTTGACCAGGACGCGCGTCCGCTCCCCCGCCTCGTCCTCTTCCTCGTAGCGCAAATACCAGGCGCCGGCTTTCCGGTAGACGACGCCCGGCACGGTCTCTTCGAACCGTTCGTCTCCGGCCGTGCTTTCGATCCGGATGCGGGCGGGAAACGAATCGGCGGCGTCCGTCATTTCACGAACCCCAGCAGCATTTCGCGTACGAGTTTGGCCGCGGCGATCGGGGTCTGTTCCGTCGGATCGTACACCGGCGCCACTTCCACCAGGTCGGCGCCGACCACCTTCGCGCCGGACCCGGCGATGGCGTGGATGGCGGCCAGAAGCTCCCGGCTGGTGATGCCGCCGGCCTCCGCCGTCCCCGTGCCGGGCGCCGCGGACGGATCGAGCACGTCGATGTCGACGGTGACGTAGACGGGGCGTCCGGCCAGCTCCGGCAGGCGCCGCTCGAGCGGCTCGAGGACGTCGAACGGATGGAAGTTCACCGTTTCCCGGGCAAATTGGAACTCTTCCCGGGAGCCCGAGCGGATGCCGAACTGGTACACGTTCCGTCCGCCGATGAGATCGACGATCTTGCGCACGGGCGTGGCGTGGGAAAGCGGTTCGCCTTCGTACTGGTCCCTCAGGTCCGCATGGGCGTCGATGTGGATGAGCGCAAGGTCCGGATATTTGGCGTGCACGGCCCGCACGATCGGCCACGTCACCAGGTGCTCGCCGCCGAGCCCGAGGGGGAACTTGCCGTCCGCCAGAAGCCCGGCCACGTAATCGCCGATCATGTCCAGGCTTCGCGCCGCGTTGCCGAAAGGCAGCGGCAGGTCGCCGGCGTCGAACACCCGGATTTCATCGAGGCTCCGGTCCAGATACGGGCTGTATTCCTCCAGCCCGACGGACGCCTCGCGGATGCGGGCCGGGCCGAACCGGGCGCCCGGCCGGAAACTGACGGTGAAATCCATCGGCATGCCGTACACGACGGCCTGCGCCGAATCGTAGTCCTCCGAACTGGCGATGAACACGTTGCCGGAATAGGCCTGGTTCAGTTTCACGTCACGCCCTCCCCGCGCACAAGTCTTCGACGAAACGGGGAAGCACGAAGCATGCCCGGTGCAGCTCCGGCGTGTAGTAGCGGGAACGGAAATCCGGATGGGGCCGGATCTCGGCGTTCAGCGGGTCGTGCTTCTTGCTGCCCAGGGTGAACGTCCACATCCCGCTCGGATAGGTGGGGATGTTGGCCCAGTAGAGCCGCGTGATCGGAAAAATTTCCTTCACGTCCCGCTGCACTTTCCGGATCAGGTCCGGCTTGAACCACGGATTGTCCGTCTGGGCGACGAACAGTCCGTCTTCCGTCAGCGCTTCGTAAATGGCCGCGTAGAAGCCCCGCTCGAACAGCTGCACCGCCGGTCCGACCGGCTCCGTGGAATCGACCATGACCACGTCGTATTCATTTTTGTGCTCGTGGATGTGCATGTACCCGTCGTCCACGATGACCTCCACGCGGGGGTCGTCGAGCCAGCCGGCGATTTCCGGCAAATACCGTTTGGAATACTCGATCACCTTGCCGTCTATGTCCACCAGCACCGCCTTTTCCACTTCCGGGTGCTTCAGCGTCTCCCGGATGACGCCGCCGTCGCCGCCGCCCACCACCAGCACGCGGCGCGGATTCGGGTGGGTGAACAGCGCCGGATGGGCCACCATCTCGTGATAGACAAATTCGTCCTTGACGGTGGTCATCACCATGCCGTCCAGCGTCAGCATGCGGCCGAACTGCTCCGTCTCGAAAATGGCCAGATCCTGGTACGCCGTCCGCTCCCGCACGAGCGTTTCCTTCACTTTGGCCGTGATGCCGAACGATTCCGTCTGTTTCTCGGTAAACCACAACTCCATCCGATCTTCCCGCTTTCCGTTCAAAAATGGCCCGCCGGTGACAAGCCGGCGGTTTCGCTTGCAATTTCCGGTTTGACAGTAGTATTATAGTGGATCCCCTCGAAAAAGCAAGTTCCGGCCGGGCCCGCTTCCCGTATAGCGGCAAGAAACTTTTTCCATACTGGTAACGAACATGCGTTGACGCATGCCGGATGCGCCCCGGAAGGCGCGTCCCGCGCGATGCCGGGAGGGGGCTGGAATGGGCGGAACCCGCAAACGAAGAAGCCGGTCCAAACGCCTGTTTTCATTCGCGGCGGCGCTGGCCATGGCGGCTTTCGCCGCGGCGGCGGGGGGGTTCCTTTTCCTGCGCACGCAGGCGCTTCCGGCCGCCGCCGTCATGCAGACGTCCTATATCTACGACGTGCACGGCAACGTCATCGACGCCTTCAGCGCCGGCGAAAACCGGCAGGTGGTGCCGCTGTCGGAGGTGTCCCCGTACCTCGTCCAGGCCGTGCTGGCCATCGAGGACCACCGGTTTTACGACCATTTCGGCATCGACCCCGTCGGCATCGCCCGCGCCGTATGGACGAATCTGAAATCCGGCGGCAAGGTGCAGGGGGCCTCGACCATCACCCAGCAGCTGGCGCGCAACCTGTACCTGACCCATGAGCGCACCTGGGAACGGAAAATCCGCGAAGCGATCTACGCGCTCCAGCTGGAAATGCACTATGACAAGGACGCCATCCTGGAGCAGTACCTGAACCAGATCTATTTCGGGCATTCCACGTACGGCGTGCAGGCGGCGGCCCAAATGTTTTTCGGCAAGGACGCCAAAGACCTGACGCTGGCGGAAAGCGCCCTGCTTGCCGGCGTGCCCAAAGGGCCCCGGTACTTCTCCCCCTACTTTGATGAAGAAAACGCCCGGCGCCGGCAGCGCGCCATCCTCGACGCCATGGTCCGGCACGGGTTCATCACCCGAGAGCAGGCGGACGAGGCGGCGGCCGAACCGCTTTCGTTCCTGCCGCCGAAGCGGAACGATCCGTCCCGGGCGCCCTGGTTCTCCGATTTCGTCCGGCAGCTCCTGCAAAAGGAACTCGGCATCGACGAGCATATGCTGCGGCTCGGGGGGCTGCGCATCCACACCACCCTCGATCTGCGCATGCAGGAGGCGGCGGAACGGGCGGTGGCCGCCCACCTGGACCCGGCGGGAGATCTCGAGGCCGCCCTCGTGGCCATCGATCCGCGCACCGGCCACATCAAGGCGATGGTCGGCGGCGTGGATTACGCCCGCAGCCAGTACAACCGGGCGCTGGCCACCACCCGGCAGCCGGGGTCGAGCTTCAAGCCGGTCGTGTATCTCGCGGCGCTGGAATCCGGCCGCTTCAGCCCGGTGACCCGCTACAGGAGCGAGCCGACGCTGTTCACGTACGACGAAGGGCGCCGCACGTACATGCCGAGCAATTTCAACGACAAATACGCCCACGACTTCATCGACATGCGCACCGCCATCGCCCGCTCGGACAACATCTACGCCGTCAACACGCTGATGGACGTCGGCGGCGAGTCGGTGATCGACGTCGCCCGGCGGCTCGGCATCACGTCCCGGCTGGAAGATTTGCCGTCGCTGGCCCTCGGCAGCTTCCCGGTCAGCCCGCTGGAAATGGCGGGCGCCTTCGGCGCGCTGGCCAACCAGGGCGTCCGGGTACAGACGGCCGCCATCCTGCGGGTGGAGGACGCCGCCGGACGCGTCCTGTACGAGCACCGTCCCGTGCAGGCGCGGGCGGTGGAGGCGAAATACGCCTACGTCCTGACGCATCTCCTGGAAAGCGTCTTCGAACCCGGCGGCACGGCTTTCCGGGTGGCCGACCGCATCCACCGGCCGGTGGCCGGCAAAACCGGCACCACCGATTCGGACGCGTGGCTGGTCGGCTATACGCCGGAGCTGTCCGCGGCCGTCTGGGTGGGCCGGGACATGGGCGGCGGACTGTCGTCCACGGAATCCCACAAGGCCGCGCCGATCTTCGCAGACTTTCTGGAAACGGCGCTGGAGCCGGTGCCGCCGAAAATTTTCCCCGTGCCCGACGGCATCGTCTCCCTCTACATCGATCCGGCCACCGGCCTGATCGCCACGGACGCGTGCCCGGAAAGCCGCCTCGAGGTGTTTGTGAAGGGCACGGAGCCGGTCCGGTTCTGCGACGAGCACGGCGGCCGGCCGCCGGACGGCGAACCGGCGGAAGAACCGCTGCTCGAAATCGAGAAGGAGAAAAGCTGGTGGGAATCGTTCAGGGACTGGTGGGGGCTGTGACAAAGGCCCGCCGACGGCGCGGGCCGCAGGCCAAACCGGACCGGCCCCGGACGGCGCCGCGCCAGCGCGATGGCCGCGCGGACGGCTCCTGACAAGAGCGAAGGCCGTGCATTCGCGCTCCGTGAATGCACGGCCTTTCGTCCGTTTTCCGCGGATGGCGGCCTTCCGCCGCGGCCCCGCGCCCCCGCACCCGCCTTCGCGCCATCAGCCCGCGTTCCTCCGCCGGCTTGCGGCCGCGGCCGGCGCGCCCGTCCCGCTGGCCCGGCCGCCCGGTCAGCCGCACAGCCGGTCCAGCATGTCCTTCAGTTCCTGCGGCGACCGTTCCCACATGCCCGGATTGTGTTCCATGAGCAGCCGCCGGAGGGCCCGCGCTTCCCGCTCGTTCAATCCGTCGAGGATGAACCGGCGCTTCATGGCGCAGTCCATTTTGTTCACGTGGTCGGCCAATATTTTCCACCCGACGCGCGCCTCCGCATCGATCTTCATTTCGCAGGCGGTCACGCCGGCGTAATAGGCGCCCGATTCCTGGCTGCGGTCCACGGCCACCCAGACGACCCAGCACGTTCGGCCGCCCGGCACGTCGTCCTTGTTCGGCGTAAAGCGGATGCCCCGCTCCACCCGGCTCTTGGCGTGCATGGCGCCGAGGTCGATGTAGGCTTCATCCCCGTCGATGATGATGCTGGAGACGTTGCTCAGATCGATCATGCCCGCGCCGAATCCGCGGTGGACGTTCCGCGAGCTGACGATGTTCAGGGACAGCGTCTTTTTTCCGGCCGCCTTTTCCGTTTCCCGGTCTTTGCCCATCGGATCCCGACCTCCTTCGTTCCCATTCTAGCCGGTTGGCGGCCGCTTTTCCACCCCGTCCTTTTTCCCTGCCCGTTTTCCCGGCCCGCTCCCTCCGGGACGCTTCGGACCGCTTGCCCCGTCCGTTTTTCCGCCCCCGTGCCCCGCCTTTCCCGGTCCCGCCTTCCCCGCGTACCCGCCCGTCCCGAAGCGGACGTGCTAATCCGTGTGGACATGACATATACATGCTCTACAAAGCACGCCTCTCGGGAGTGATGGTGACCGATGCCTGGACCGAAACGCCGCCTGCCGGCCCTGACGCCGCTTGCGCTCCCCCTCCTGCTCGTGTTCCTGCTGTACGCCACGGCGACGCCCCATTTCGGAAGCGCCGCTCCCGCCGGAAAGCCGGCGGCCGAAAAAAACATGCAGGATGCCGCGGACGAACGGAGCAAGCCGAAGCACGCGCCCCTGAGCCGCCGCGTGACGGAATACCACATCCGCGTCCGCTACGACGAAAAGAAGCGCCTCCTTGCCGGCGAGCAAACCGTCACTTGGCAGCACCCGGGCCGGAAGCCGGTGCACGATCTGTACCTCCATCTGTACCCGAACGCGTTCCGTTCCATGGAAACCACCTTCATGAAGGAATCCGGCGGCCGGCTCCGGGACGACCGGATCGCGCCGGGCGGCTTCGGTTCCATGACCGTTTCCTCGGTGAAGACGCTGGACGGGGAAGACGTGACCCATCGCCTGTCCTTCGTCCAGCCCGACGACGGAAACGGGGAAGACCGGACGCTGGCCCGGCTCAGGCTGCCGCGGCCGGTCATGCCCGGCGAATCGGTCACGCTGCAGATGCGGTTCGAAGTCCGTCTGCCCCGCGTCTTCGCGCGCATGGGCGTCGCCGGCGACTTCCTCATGGCCGGCCAGTGGTATCCGAAACTGGCCGCCTACGAAACCGCCGGCACCCGCGGCCGGGCGGAGGAAGGCTGGAACCTGCACCAGTATCACGGAAACTCGGAGTTTTACGGCAACTTCGGCACGTACAACGTGACCATCGACGTGCCGGAACGCCACATCGTGGCGGCCACCGGCTTCGAGGCCCGGCCCGCCGTCCGCTCGGGCGGCCGCAAAACCTACCATTTCTACGCCGAAGACGTGCACGATTTTGCCTGGGCCGCCTCGCCGGATTTCATCGTGGCGGAAGAGCCGTTTGCCGACCGCCACGTGCCCGGCGTCAAAATCCGGCTGTATCTCGATCCGCGCCACGCCAACCTGAAAGACCGCTACATGCGGGCGGCGAAGCTGTCCCTGTCCCGCTACGGCGAGTGGTTCGGGCCCTATCCGTACGCCACGCTGTCCATCGTCGTGCCGCCGGCAAACGCCCGCGGCGCCGGCGGCATGGAATACCCGACCCTCGTCACCGCCTGGGCGGCCGAATCGGACCGGCCGGGATACGAACTGGAACAGGTCGTCGCCCACGAAATCGCCCACCAGTATTGGTACGGCATCGTGGCCAGCAACGAGGCGGAAGAAGCCTGGCTGGACGAGGCGTTCGCCACCTACGCCGAGTACCGGCTGCTGCAGACCGAATACGGCCTGAGCGGAAACCTCGGGCTGGAAGCGATCTCCCTCAAGCATCCCGCGCCCCTCAAACTGGATGCCTGGAAATTTACGGACCACGACCAGTACGCGGCCAACGTGTACACCCGGGGCAAGCTGGTGCTGCTCACCATCGAGCGGGAGATCGGCACCAGCGCCATGCGGAAGGTGCTGAAAACGTACTACGACCGGTGGAAATTCCGGCATCCGGGCACCGACGATTTCCGGCGGGTGCTCGAAGACGTCACGGGCCGCTCGTGGCAGCGGTTTTTCGACCAGTTCGTCTACGGCAAAATGATGCTGGACTACGAAGTCAAGGACATCCGCTCCCGGGACGTGATCAAAAACGGCCGCCGGATGCGCGAATACACGGTGACGCTGGCAAGCCACGGCGGCTGGCTGAAGCCGGTTCCGGTGCTGTTCCGCTTTGCGGACGGCACGGTGGCGGAAGAGCTGTGGCAGGATGAGGGCTGGGAACAGACGTTCCGGGTGACGACCGACAGCCGGCTTCTGTGGGTCGCCGTCGATCCCGACCAGCATTTCCTGCTGGAAAACCGCGTGGCCAACAACGTGCTGCTGGCCGAAATCGATCCGGTCTGGAAAACGCGATGGACGGTGCTGGCCGGCAAGCTGGTGGAAACGCTGCTCGGCTGGGCCATCTGACGGCGCGGATGCCCGCCGGCTGTTTGCAGAGGGGTTCACGGGGAAAGGGGAGCATGATCGGATGAACGCATTGAAAGAAGGGTTCCGCCGGACGGTTCGGGAGCCGTTCGCCGTCGGCGCGCTTCTGGTGTTCCATCTGGCCTGGAGCGTGCCGCTGTACCGGTTTATCGAAGCCCGCGTGACGGAGGTGATGAGCCGCTGGCCGCCGCCGGAACTCGGCCGGGAGCGCGCCGGCCTGTTCGTCTACGATTTCCTGCTCACGGCGCAGGATGTTTCGGTCCTGCTTCCGCTTGTCGGCACGCTCGCCGCCTGCGCCCTCGTCCGCCTCGTCATGGTGCCGGCCCTCGAAGCGGGCGTGATCGACAGCCTCCGCGATGAGCACACCCCCCGGGGAACCGCGTTCATCCGGGGCGTCAGGCGGCTGTCCGTCAGCTTCATCTGGCTGTACATGCTGCGGCTTCTGCTGCTCGCCGCGCCGCTCTGGTGGGTGGTTCCGGCCGTCGCCCGAAGCTGGTCGGGCGCCGGGACGCCCATGCAGTTCGTCCTCGGCGCCGCGCCCTGGCTTGCGCTCATGGCGGCCTGGACCGCCGTGGTTAAACTGCTGATGATGTACGTCCTGTTCGCGCTGGCGGACGACGACCGGCTGCTGGCCGCCCTCGGCTTCGCCCTGCGCCGGCTGTTGCCGGTGGCCGGCATCGCCCTCGCCGTCTGCGCCGTCTCGCTGGCGGCCGGTTTCGCCCTGCTGGCCGCTTCCCTGTACTGGGCGGGCTTCGTCTCGGTGGTCTTGTATCTCGTCTATCCGCTCCTCAAGGTGTGGCTGAGAGTGTGGGGCATCGCCGCCCAATACCGGTATTGGCGGACCCGCCGGACCTGACGCCCGGCCCCGGACGATGGCCGCCATGTCTTGAGCGCCCGGACCTTCGTCCGGGCTTTATTCATGACCAGGTCAGCCGGAAATGCCGGCTGGCCTTTTTTGGATTCCGGCCGGACGCCGGCTGCCGATTCCACGGACGGGTGATTTTTCCGGCGCGGGGCAAGGAGGATTTTCGGCTTTTTTGACGAATTGTATGGTTTGGTTTGTGCCGTGCGTTTGCATGGGCGGATCGCGGACAGGACCGCAAGCCAAATCTGAAAGCCGAATTTCCGCCGCCGAGGCGGAAAGCGGGGGACCCACTTTCCCGGGTGAATGAGCCGCCGCGCGCGGTTCTAGGGGGCCTTCGACCGAACCCTTGAGCTAACCTCGCAGGCTGGGAAGGAGTTTTCACAATTGAACATGCTGCGCAGAACGGCTTCCGCGCTGCTTGCCGCCGTCCTCCTGTTCGGAACGGCGTCCGCGCTGCAGGCGAAGGAAGCCGAACCGGAGGCGGAAACCCCGCTGATGCAGATCGTCGGCGATCTTCTCGGCGTCCGCTACAAATCGGGCGGTTCCACGCCGAAAGGATTCGACTGTTCCGGGTTCACCCGGTACGTGTTTGAAAAGCTGGCGGGCATCAAGCTGAACCGGCGTTCCGCCGACCAGGCTACGCAGGGCGCGAAGGTCGCCAAGGACAAGCTGCGTGAAGGCGATCTCGTGTTCTTCAAGACGAACGGCAAATCCATCTCCCACGTCGGCATCTACATAGGGGACGGAAAATTCGCCCACGCCTCCAGCAAAAAGGGCATCACCATCACGCCCCTGAACGACAAGTATTATGCCAAGCGTTACGTTACGGCGCGCCGGATTCTCACCGACGAGCAATATGGGCTGCTGGCGTCCCGCGCGGCCGCCGAAGACCGGCTGCTGGAAGCCCTGGCCGAAGAAGCGGACGGCGGGTCGGACGATGCGGCCGGCGCGGACGGGGCGGATGAAGCCGTGGAGGATGAGGATGCGGACGGCGAAGAGCCGGACGAAGCGTTTGAAGAAGAAGCCGGCGACGATGAAACGGACGATGCCGCCGCAACCGACGAAGCGGAGGAATCGGACGAGGCGCCCTGACGCCCGGCCGTCCGGATCGCCGGGCGTCCGGACAACCGGGCGGGAATGATTCGGCCGGCGGAACCCGCGAAACGTGTGCCATCAGGACGATAAAACCGGATCCCGATCGGGATCCGGTTTCTTTCACGGATTTACGGGCCGTCAAAACAATCGTTTCCAGACGCCGGCCAGCGCGCGCGCATCCGCGTATCCCCGCTCGTACAGCGCCGTCAGCTTCCGTTCGTCCTTCGTCGTCCGGTCCACGCCGGTCCCCGCCGGCGGCCGGAGAATGACCGCCCGGCCTTCTTTTTCCATCGCTTCCGCCCGCTCCAGCGACTCGTTGTACACCCGCCAGCGCCGCTCCATCGCTTCCATCAGCCCGCCGTACGCGGGATAGATCCGCCGCCCCAGCCAGCGCACGTTGCGGCCGGGCTTTTTCCGGTAGCCGGGTTCCCGGGTGAGCACGATGACATGGAATTCGTTGCCGTCGCGCACCGATTTGCCGACGGGGATCGGATCGCTGACGCCGCCGTCGAACAGCGCGCGGCCTCCGATCTCGACGGGCGGCGCCAGAAACGGCAGGCTGCTCGACGCCCGGACGTAGTCCATGAACCGCCCCGCCGAACCCTCTTCATGCTTTTCCCTGTAAACGGGTTCCCCGGTTACCGCATCGGTGGCCACGACCCAGAACCGCGCCGGGTTGCGGTAGAAAGCGTCGTAGTCGAACGGCACGAGCCGGTTCGGCAGTTCGTTGAAAATAAGGTCCATGCCGAACAGGCTCCGCTCTCGCAGCAGGTTGCGCACGGACAGATAGCGCGGATGGTTCACGTAGCCGATGGTCACCGTCCGGTTGCGCCCTCTCTGTCCCGACAAATACGACGTGGCCGAGCATGCCCCCGCGGACACGGCGACGATGTACGGAAAGCGGATGCCCTCATCCAGAAAATACTCCAGCACACCGGCGGTGTAGACGCCGCGCATGCCGCCTCCTTCCAGCACAAGACCGATCTGCATGTCTCCCGGCTCCCATCCTTTCATATCGTTGCCGACACGTTCCGATTGCGGCGTTTTTCTGCTTCCATTATAGTCGCTCCCCTTCCGGACAAAAAAGCCCCGGCCGAAAGGATGCCGGGGTGCCCGCCGGACTCGCGGTTTGCTAAAATGGGGACAGCCAATCTGCGAACGGGGGCGATCGCATGAAAACGTACCGGGCCGAGCCCGCATTCGAAGCAAAAAACGAGCTGGGGGAAGGCCCCGTCTGGGATGCGGGGAACCGGCAGCTCGTCTGGGTGGACATCGAAGGCCGGGCGCTCTGGCGCTGGCAGCCCGGGGAGGACCGGGCGGAGCGGACGGCCTTCGCCAAAAAAATCGGCGCGGCGGTGCCCGCGCGGGACGGCGGCTGGATCTTGGCCATGGAAGACGGTTTCCGGCGGCTGGACCGGCTGGATGAGGGCGGACAGGCGACGCTTCTGGCGGCCCTGGACGAACCGGATCCAAACAACCGGCTGAACGACGGCAAATGCGACCGCCGCGGCCGGTTCTGGGCCGGCACGATGAGCGCCCGGAACGAAAAAAACGGCAGCCTGTACGTGCTGGAAAAGGGCGGCCGGCTGACGAAAAAGCTCACGGGGATCATTTGCTCCAACGGCCTGGCCTGGAATGCGGACGACACGGTCCTGTACTATATCGATTCCGGCGAGCGGAAGGTGTTCGCCTTCGACTACCGGGCCGAGGACGGGGCCATCGCCAATCGGCGGGTGCTGATCGACTTTGCGGCCGCGGGCGAGGAAGGTCTCCCGGACGGCATGACCATCGACGCGGAAGGGATGCTCTGGATCGCCCACTGGGGCGGCTGGCAGGTGTCCCGCTGGGATCCCGGCACCGGGCGCAAGCTGGCCACCGTGTCCGTCCCCGTGAAAAACGTGACCTCCTGCACCTTCGGCGGGGAGCGCCTGGACGTGCTGTACATCACCACCGCCCGCATCGGCAACGACGAACGCGAACTGGCCGGGCAGCCGCTTGCCGGCGCCCTGTTTGCCGTCAAGACGGACGCGGCCGGATGGCCCGCCAATCCGGCCGACGTTTGATCCGGGTCCGTCCGGCGGGGCGTTTGGCGCCCGGCCGCCTCACGCCTTCACCATCGTTTCCAGCTTGATCGCCAGATCGTTCAAACGCGCAATGCTGTCGGCGATGCTGCTGAGCCGCTGCAGCTGCTCTTCCGCGCTGGCCAGCACCTCTTCCACCGAAGCCGCGGTCTGTTCCGATATCGCCGCGGCTCTTCCCGTTTCGTCCGTCACCTTGCCGGCGGCCTCCAGCAGCCTTTCGTTCCGTTCCCGCAGTTCCTCGGCCTGCCGCAGCACGTCGTCCGTCGTCGTCCGGATCCGGTCGAACAGCGCTTCCGCTTCCGCCGTGGCGCGCGCGCCCGCAGCGGCAGCCCGGTGTCCGTCCCGGACCATGTCCGTCGCCTCCGCGATCTTCCGCTGGATCGTCCCCAGGCTTTCGGCGATTTGCTGCGACGCTTCCTGGGCGTGTCCCGCCAGCTTGCGGATTTCCGTCGCCACCACCGAAAACCCCTGGCCGTGCTCGCCGGCCCTGGCCGCCTCGATGGACGCGTTCAGGGAGAGCAGGTTCGTCTGGTTGGCGATATCGCCGATCAGGGCAACGATGTCACCGATTTTCGCGTTTTCCCGATTGACCTCCTCCATGACCCTCGCCGCGTTTTCCACGACCCCGTTGATGTCCCTCATTTCCTCCGACAGGCGCGCCATGCTGTCCCGGCCCTGCAGCGTGATGTCCGAAATGTTTCGCGACGCCCGGCTCACCTCCGCCGAAGCGGCCACCGTCTGCTCCGCCGTCTCCGCCACCTCCTGCATCGACTGGGAGATGTCCTGCAGGCTGGCCGCCTGTTCACCGACCCCGGCGGAAATGTCCTGGAAAGCCCGGACGACCTCCTGCGCGATCGTTCCGGTGGAGGCGGCATCGTTCCGGATTTCCGATGCCGACTTGCGGAGCACTTCGACGTGACCATGTTCGGCGTATCGTAGGCCGTGCCGACGCCGAGGGCCAGACATCCCCACAAAATCCCGACCATGATGATGTTCCGCCTGTGCAGGTCCGCCAGCCGTTCCGCCGCCCGTTCCGAAGGCGCCTGCACCGCCCGTTCCGTCAACCGCGCCTTCAACCGTTCCGCCGTCCGATCGCTCAAGAACCGACACCTCCCGAGAATGATCCCTTTCAAATAATTCTAATAATTCAAAGGTGATCGGGGATTTCCTGCAAAAAAAGTCGAAAAACCGCGAACGGCGGATCCCGAAATCCGCCGTCCGCGGTCCGTTGGTTGTTTACGCCCGCTCCCCGCCCGTTTCGATCGGGTTTTCCGGATAGCTGATCCAGTCGCTCCAGCCGCCCACGTAGAGACGGACGTTGCGGAAGCCGGCCATCTTGAGGGCCAGCACGTTCACGCAGGCCGTCACGCCGGAACCGCTGTAGACGATCACCTCGTCGTCCAGTCCGATGCCCGCAAACCGCGCGGCCTGCTCTTCCGCCGGTTTGAAAAACCCCAGCCCGTCCAGCGCTTCTTTCCAATACCGGTTGATCGCGCCGGGAATGGAGCCGGCGATGCCGTCGATCGGGTCGCCTTCACCGGCAAACCGAGCCGGCTCGCGGGAGTCGATCAGCACCGTGCCGGGGGCGCCGAGTTTGTTCCGCAGTTCGTCGGCCGCGATCATCATGGCGGTATGGACGCGGGGCGAGAAACGGCGCGGGGCCGTCCGGGCCGCTCCGCCGCCCGTCGGACGGCCGGCCCTCTTCCACGCCCCGTGCCCGCCGTCGAGCACGAAGGCGCGTTTGTGCCCGAGGAAGGTCAGCATCCACCACAGCCGTGCGGCGACGGCCCCGCCCTGGTCGTCGTAGGCCACGACGTCGGTGTCGCTGCCGATGCCGAGTTCCCCGAGAAGAAGCGAGAACGTGCCGAGATCCGGCAGCGGATGGCGCCCGCCGTGCTCCCGCACGGGCCCGCACATCCCGCCCGCCAGGCCGAGGCATACCGCTCCGGGAATGGATTCGTCCGAGCAATCCTGCCGGCAATCAACGACGACGAGATCCGGCGCGCCGAGGCGCGCGGCCAGCCCATCCACCGTGACAATCGGTTTCATGCATTCCGACACCCGTTTCCTTTTTGGTTTCATGAGGCGCTGTTCGATCCGGGACAATGCGCAACAGGCTGCCTCCATTGTAGCGGAACCGGCCGGAAGCCGCCAGAGCCGCCTTTCCAGCATTCCACTAATGATTTCGGCGCCCGGGCGCGGTTACCATGGAAGTATCACAGCAAGGGAGGGATTTCTGGACATCATGAAGAAATGCTTCATCGCCCTGTTGGCACTCTGCCTCGCACTGCCCATGGCCTTCGCGCCGCAGGAGGCCGATGCCGCGTCCTTCGAAACGGTCATCAAGTCCGGCGTCAATTTCCGGGCCGCGCCAAGCACCAGCGCATACATATACCGGCTGCTCCCGAAGGGCGAACGCGTCCACGTCATCAAGAAAGAAAACAGCCACTGGCTCCGCATCATGACCAAGGACGGCACCATCGGATACATATCGGCGGATTCGAAATACACGGACTACAAAGGTTCTTCCTCATCCGGCGGCTCGTCCTCTTCCGGCGGCAGCAAGGCGGACAAGATCATCAGCCTGGCCAAAAGCCTCCAGGGCCGCGTCACCTACAAGCTGGGCGTGCGCAATCCGTCCAAGATGATTTTCGATTGCTCGTCCTTCGTCGAATACGTGTTTGAGCAACACGGCGTCCAGCTGCCCTGGGGCACGAAGACGCTGAAAAACAAAGGCACGTACGTGGCAAAAAGCAACCTGAAAAAAGGCGACCTCGTCTTTTTCTCCGCCGGCAGCAGCAGCATCAACCACGTCGGCATCTACATCGGAAACGGCAAGTTCATCCACAACACGCCGTCGGCCGGCGGCGTCACGATCAGCAGCCTGAACAGCGGCTACTGGGCGAAGGAATACGAAACGGCCCGCCGCGTGCTGTAACGCGACGGCATGAAAAAGGCTGTCTCCCCATCCCGACGGATGGAAGAGACAGCCTTTCTTCGTTGAAGGAGCGCACCGTTCAGGCAGCCGGCCGCCGGGCGTCCCCGGCACCGGGCGGCATCGCCTCCGCCCCGGCCGAAGCGGTTTTCGCCGGCGCGGCGGCATCATCTTCGCCGCCGGCCGGATCGGCAGGGGCTGCCGGATGGGCGTTCGCCGGGCGCGTGTCCGCGGGATCGGCGTCCGCCGCTTCCGCATCCGCCGGATCGGCATCCCCCGGTTGGGCACCCGCCGGGTCCGCATCCGTCAGTCGTTCCGGCGTCCCGTCCGCCTCCGCGCCGGGATCCGCGGGTTCGGCGCCGTCGCTGAGCGCCACGCTGAACCGCATCAGGTCGCCGTAAATGATTTTGTCCGAATAGGCCAGGTCGTTCGCCGCCCGCTCCGCGTACGGTTCGCACCGGGCGGGATCCGTCGGGAAGCCGAACATCCCTTTCAGGTAGCAGGTGTTTTCCGTGTAGACGTACTTGTCCGTGATGAAGCTGCCGTCCCGAAGCACGACCAGGGGATCGGGGTCGTCGGCGAACAGGTTCCCGCCGAAGTCGTACGGATTTTCGCCCTCGATGCCCAGCAGGTACAGCAGGGTCGGCCGCACGTCGATCTGGCCCGCCGGTTTGTCGATGACGCCGCCTTTCATGCCCGGGATGTGGATGATGAGCGGCACGCGCTGCAGCTGGACGTGTTCATAGGGCGTGATGGCCCGGCCCAGAAACTTCTCCATCGCCGCGTTATGGTTGGCGGAAATGCCGTAGTGGTCGCCGTACAGGATGAAAATGGAGTTTTCGTACAGCCCCGCTTCCTTCATCCGCTCGAAAAACACCTTCAGCGCCTCGTCCATGTAGCGCACCGTCGTGAAATAGCGGTCCACCGTGCCGTCGCCGGAATCGAATTCCGGCACGTATTCGTCCTTCCGCTCGAGGGAGAACGGATGATGGTTCGTCAGCGTGATGAACCTGGCGTAAAACGGCTGCGGAATCGTCTTCAGCATGCCGACGGACTGCTCGAAAAACGGAATGTCCTTCAGGCCCCAGCCGATGGTGTCCTCCTCGCGGATGACGTAATCGGCCTTGGAGAAAAACCGGTCATACCCGAGATTGCCGTACATGTTGTCGCGGTTCCAGAACGTTTTGTCGTTGGCGTGGAACACCGCGGAATAGTAGCCGTATTTTTTCAGGATTTTCGGCGTCGCGTTGTAGTGGTTGGTGGCGTGGGTGAAATACACGGCGCCGCTCGGCAGCGGGTAGAGCGAATTGTCGATGATGAATTCGGCGTCGCTCGTCTTCCCCTGGCCGGTCTGGTGATAGAAGTTCGGGAACCAGAAGCTTTCCCGGATCAGTCCGTTCAGAAACGGCGTGATCTCGTGGCCGAACACCGTATTGTCGATGACGAAGCTCTGCAGCGACTCCATGGACACGATGACGACATTTTTGTCCGCGGCGATGCCTTTCAGGTCGACGGGCAATTTCGTTTCTTCCGGGGGCGCCGGCTTCTCGCTCACGTATTTCTCCACGTCGGCCAGCTGCTCGCTGCTGGCGAAGGCCCGCTGGGTCTGCGTCTTCGAGCTCACGATCAGGTCGTAAATGTGATAGTTGTAAGTGCCGATGCTTTTGACGACGATGTTGCGGTCGAACGTGCGGGTCAGAAGCTCCGGACGCACCGTTTCGGCCATCGCCAGGTTGACGAGGAAAAGGGCAACGGCGGCGGCGAAGACGGTGGACAGCTCTTTGCCGCGCAGGGCCAGTTCCGGCACCTTGCGCAGTTTCGTCACGGCCAGCAGAATGAAGAAATCGGCGAAAAACAAAACGTCCCACGGCTTGAGCATGGCCAGGGCGCTGGTCGTCGTGTCGCCGGCGTTCTTCGTCTGGAACAGGACCGGCAGCGTGATGAAATCGTTGAAAAAGCGGTAAAACCAGGCGTTGGCAAACAGCACGAACCCGGTGACAAAGCTCACCAGCAAAACGGCCCGGTTTTTGTGCCTGCGCGCGACCACGAGCGCCAGCCACATGAACAGAAGCAGCGAGCTGACCGGATTGATCAGCGCGATGAATTCCTGGAACGCCCCCTTGATCGGCAGATCGAACGCGAAACGCTGGGCCAGGATTGTCTTGATCCACATGAGGGCAAAAGCGAAATGGAAAAACCACCAGCGCGACCATGCGCGTCTGGCGGCCATCCGGACGGACTCCATGATGACCCTCCCTCCGAAACGTCGTGTTCTCTCTTTCTCTGTCCGCAGCCGACGACCGGCCGGGCAGCCGCCGCGGCTCCGCCGCCTGTCGGGCTTCGCCCGTCCCCGCGTTCGGTTTCGGTTTCTCTCCTTTAAAACGCCCCCTGAAAAGCCTACCCATTATACCACAAGCGCCGCAAAAAGAAACGGGACCGGCGCCGGGAACCTTGTCGATCCGCCCGCCCGCATCCGGGCGCCGCGGACGGTCCGCCGTCTCCATAATTTAGGACGTGCCGGACAGGCAAAAAGTTCCCCCCTATTCCGTTTTCCAGATTTCGGTCCGGAATATACCGGCGGTCTTTTTCCGCCGGCCTTCTCCCCTGTTGCCGGCCGTTTCATGGTAAAATGGAGGGAAGACCTTTCAGACGGGGGCGCGAAAGCCATGATCGACCTGGCGCTCGCCCGGGAACAGGCCGCCCTGCTGGCGGCCGCGATGGAACGCCACTCGCCGGTCCGCGAACTGGAGGACGGGTACGCGCTGTTTCGCGACAAGCGGGTGACCCACGCATGGAAAGACCGGTTCAACATCGTGCACGCCATCGTCCGCACGGAAGAGGGCGACCGGAAGCTGCAGATCGACCTGGATTTCTTCCTCGCCAGCGAGTGCGGCTGCTCCCGCGGTTTCAGAATATGCGCCCACATGGCCGCCGTTTTCTTCCTGCTGTACGGGGAACACGACGATCCGGCGGCCTGGCTGGCGGAGGTGGTCCGCTCGCGGGAGCGGGCATCCGGCGCCGCCGGATCCGGCCGGACCGGTCCGGTTCCGTCTGCAGGGCCGAGAGGCGGAACGAGCGGGAATGCCGCCGGCGTCGCATCGATCGGGACGCCGTCCATGCCACCGGCGCGGCCGGAAGCCGGCCGGTCCGTTCCGCCGCATCGCTGGGGAACGCTGGTCGACCGGGAATTGCAGCGGCTCCTGGGACTTCTCGGCGACCGGAAGCGCATCGATATTTTCTACCTGAACGCCTGCCGGAAGCTCCATGCCCTGGCCGAAGGATTTTCCGCCGGAGAGCGGGCCGCGTTCCGCCTGTTCGCCGCGCTCCGCGTCATGCTCCATGCCGACCGGCGCGCCGCGGCGCTGCCGGACCGGAAGGAGGCGCCGGGCGCGCTGAAGATGATCCGCGATCTCGGCCTCCTGTTCGAGGAACAGGCCGCCCATGCGGCCGAGATGCTGGCCGGCGCCGGCATGCCGCCAGACGCGCCGCGGAACGGGCCCCCGGACGGCGATGCGCGGCGCGAAGGATGGCGTCTCGTGCTTGAACAGGCGCGGGCGGCGCTGCCGCCCCCGGGCCGGCCGACGCTGGATTGGGAACGCGTCCACCGCCTGCTGTGGACCCGGCTGTTCACGGACCCCGCCCTGCGCCGCGGCGAGATCCGCCGGCTCGGGGACCTCGCGGCCCGGGCGGCGGACGGGGAGACCGCCGGAAGGCTCCGTCTTGCCGTCGCCCACCTGCACTGGCTGGAAGGCGATGATGAAGCCGCCATGGCCGAATGGACCGCTGCCGGCCGCCCGTCGCCCGAGCGGCTGGTGACGTGCCTGGAAGCGCTGCTGGGTGCCGGCTCCTGGCCGCGGTTCAAGGCATGGCTGGCCTTCGCCGTTCCGCACCTGCAGCGCGCCGACGGCGACACGTTCCGGCGGGCGCTGGATGTCGTCCGCGCGTACCGCGACGCCACCGGCGACGATGAGACGCTGCGCGGGGCGCTCACCGGCCTCATGCCCCGCAGCGCGCACGCCTACGCGGCGTACCTGATCGAAACGGGCCGCCTGGAGGAATGGGCGGCGTTCCACATGCTCCACGGCACGCCGCCGGACCGGATCGACCGGGAGCAGCGTCTTGCCGTGGAGCAGCGGGCGCCGCGCCTCATGCTGCCGCTGTACCACCAGGCCATCGAGCGGCTTCTCGCCGAAAAATCCCGCGCCGCCTACCGGGAATCGGCGAAGCTGGCCCGGCGGCTCCAATCCCTCTATCGCGCGCTCGGCGAGGAAGAGACGTTCCGCGCGTTCGTCGGGCGGCTCGAGGAGCGCAACGGGCGCCAGCGCGCCCTGATGGAAGAATGGCGGAAAGGAAACCTGCTGGCATGAAAACGGTGAAAACCGTTCGCCTCTCCGGCCGGCTTTCCGGCCGGGACACGCTGAACATCTGGGCCGCCGGCGAGAACGGCGAGCCGATCCCGGCGCACGAACTGAAACTGATGCTGTTCGCCCGGGACCCGTCCACCTTCTACGGCGCCTTCGCCGAAACGTGGGAAGACGGCCCGCTGTCCGGGGTGACGGTGTCCGGCGGCTCCATCGCGCCGTTTCTCCGCGACCCGCCCGCCAACCCGCTCCTGGCCATCGCATGGGACGGCGAACTCGTTCCGCTCCGCCGGCTGCTGGCGGACGGGACGGGCCCGCACCGGCTGGCCTTCTCCCTGCGCGAACCGGAAGGCGGCGAAACCTGGACGCTCACCGCCCATTGGATCGGTCCGGACGGCGCGGCCGTGGAACTTGACGGACGGGGAAGGCCCGCCGGAGCGGCCCCGGCATCCGGCGGGCCGGCGCCGGAGGAGACCGAAGCGCTCCTTCAGGCATGGCTCCGCCTCATGCCGGAACTACGCGCGGAGGGGGACCCGGGATGCCTCCGCACGGCCCTGACCGAAGACGAAGCCTGGCGTTTCCTGACCGAATGGAGCCTCCGGCTGGCGGAATGGGGCGCGGCCGTGTGGCTGCCCGCCTGGTGGGGGCGGCTTGGGCGCGGCAAGCCGGCGCTCACGGCCCGCGTCCGTTTCCCCGCGGCCGCCGCGCCGTCGCCGTTCGGCCTGGAGCGGCTTCTCGATTTCGACTGGCGGCTGTCGATCGGCGATGTGGAAATCGGCGAAGACGAATTCCTGGCCATGGCCGCTTCGGGCAAGGCGCTCCACCGCTTCCGGGGCGGATGGATCGCCCTCGATCCGGCCCTCGCCGGCAAAATCCGCCGGATCATGCGGGAAGCGCGGCGGCGCGGAGGCATTCCCCTGAGGGAACTGCTGCTGGATGCGGCCGCCCGCCGCGGCGGCCTTTCGCGGGACGAAAACCGGGATGACGCGGAGGAGGACGTCGCCGTTTCGCTCCTGCCGGACGGCGATCTGGCCGCCCGCCTGGGGGAACTGCTCCGGCTCGGCGAGACGGCGGACCTTCCGCTTCCCGCCGGCTTCCGCGGCGAGCTGCGCCCGTACCAGAAGCGGGGGGCGGGCTGGCTGGCCGGCCTGTACCGCCTCGGTTTCGGCGGCTGCCTCGCCGACGACATGGGGCTCGGCAAAACCGTCCAATACATCGCCTATCTGCTGCATCTGAAAGAAACGGCGGCGGGCGGCCCGTCCCTTCTCATTTGCCCGACGTCGCTTGTCGGCAACTGGATGAAGGAGCTGAACCGGTTCGCCCCCTCCCTTCGCGTGCTGGTCCATTACGGCGCCGGACGGGCGCGGGACATGGCCGCCTTTCTCGGCCGGCTGCGGGAAGCCGACCTGGTGCTCACGACGTACATGACCGCCCTGAACGACCGCCGCCTGCTCGGCGCCGTCACCTGGCATTCGCTCTGCCTGGATGAAGCCCAGCATCTGCGCAATGCCGGCACGAAGCAGGCGTCGGCCATCCGCCGGTTTCCCGCGGTCCATCGCGTGGCGCTGACCGGCACGCCCCTGGAAAACCGGCCCGCCGACCTGTGGTCGGTCATGGACTTCGTCAATCCGGGGTACCTGGGCTCCCTCGCGGGCTTCGAGAAGCGGTTCGGCCGCACCGCCGCGGCGGACCGCGAAGCGGACGAACTCCGCCGGCTCGTCCGCCCGTTCCTCCTGCGCCGGATGAAGACCGATCCGCGCATCGCCCCGGATTTGCCGGACAAAATCGAATCCACCCTGTACGTGCCGCTGACGAAGCTGCAGGCCGCCCTTTACGAAGGGGTGCTGGACAGGCTGTGGAGCGGCATCGAAAAGAGCGGCGGCATGGCGCGCCGCGGCCGGATTCTGGCGGCCATCACGCAGCTGAAGCAAATTTGCGCCCACCCGGCGCTGTACATGAAGGAAACGCGCGGCCCGGATCCCGATCCGGCGCTGTCCAACAAGTCGGCGCTCCTTCTCGAGATGGTGGCCGATCTCCGCGCCAGGGGCGAAAGCTGCCTCGTCTTCACGCAATACGCGGCCATGGGGTTCCTGCTGCAGCGCATGCTGCAGAACGCGCTGGACGAGCCGGTCCTCTACCTGCACGGCGGCACGCCGAAAGCCGAACGGGAACGCCTGGTGGAGTCGTTCCGCGACGGGGGCGTGTTCGTTCTCTCCCTGCGGGCGGGCGGCACCGGGCTGAATTTGACGGCGGCCAGCCACGTATTCCATTACGACCGCTGGTGGAATCCGGCGGTGGAAAACCAGGCCACCGACCGGGCCCACCGGATCGGCCAGCAACGGACCGTCCACGTGCACAGGCTGGTCGCCCTCGGCACGCTGGAGGAAAAAATCGACGAACTGATCGCCAGAAAGCGGAACCTGATGGAACGGATCACCGGATTCGACGAACGGTATGCCAGCGAGCTCGGCGACGACGAATTGCGGGAACTCGTCGCCCTGCGGAAAAGCTGGGCGGACGGTTGATCTAAACAACCGGAAGTCCGCTGTCGATATATCAATATATAACCATTACCATGCAACCGGCCTTGTTTTTGCGACTGGCGGGCCGGATGAAGAAGCAAAGAGGGTGCTAGGATGGAGAAATCGACCATTGTCGGACTCGGCCTCGGACTTTTCGCACTCATCGCCGGCATGATGCTCAAAGGCGCCAACCCGATGGGCATTCTGCAGAACCCCGCCGCCCTGACGATCATCCTGATCGGGACGGCTGCCTCCGTCACCATCGCATTTCCGGGGTACGAACTGAAGAAAATCCCCCGGCTGCTGAAACTGGTGTTCGTTCCCCAGAAACTGATGCCGAAGACGGAAGTCATCCGCCTGTTCATGGAATGGGCCACCATCACCCGCCGGGAAGGGCTGCTGGCCCTGGAAAGCCACGTCGAGGAAATCGACGACCCGTTCCTGAAGAACGGCATGCGCATGATCATCGACGGCAACGACCAGGAATTCGTCCGGGACGTGCTCATGGAGGAACTGCACGCCACGGAGGAACGGCACAAGGTCGGCGCCGCCATCTTCACGCAAGCCGGCACCTACGCGCCGACGCTCGGGGTGCTCGGCGCCGTCATCGGCCTCGTCGCCGCCCTCAGCAGCATGCAGGACACCGAACAGCTGGCGCACTCCATCTCCGCGGCGTTCATCGCCACGTTGCTCGGGATTTTCACCGGTTACGTGCTGTGGCACCCGATTGCCAATAAATTGAGACGGCTGTCCAGAAGGGAAATCGAACTGAAGCTGATGATGGTGGAAGGCCTGCTGTCCATCCAGTCCGGCGTGTCCACCATGGCCATCCAGCAGAAGCTGTCGGTCTACCTTTCGCCCTCCGAACGGGCCGAGGAAGAGCGGAAGAGAGGAGAGGCGCTAAATGCCGAAAAGGCGCAACCTGTCTGAAGACGAGGCGTTCAACGAGTCCTGGCTCATTCCTTACGCGGACATTCTGACCCTGCTTTTGGCGTTGTTCATCGTGCTGTTTGCTTCCAGCACCATCGACACGACCAAATTCCAGCAAATGATGGATTCCTTCAACCTGGTCCTCACCGGCGGACACAGCGTCATGGAGATCGGCACCATCGTGCCCATCGGCGACGAGATGGGGCTGACGAGGATCAGCGGCAACCGGTCGGGGCTGTCGGCGGAAATCGCCGGCAGCGGCCGTAACACGAAGGAAGACCAGCTGTCCGAACTGCAGGAGCGAATACGGGAAGAGACGGAACAGCTGGAGCGGCTGAAGCAGAGCCTGGACGCCTACATCACGGAAAACGAGCTGGCCAGCCAGCTGTCGACGGAACTGAACAACATGCAGCTGGTGCTGCGGATCAGCGACAACGCCCTGTTCGCCTCCGGCAGCGCGGAAGTGAGCCCGGAAGGCCGGCGGTTGGCGCTGGCCATCGCGGACATGCTGACGGCGTATCCCCAGTATGAAGTGGTCGTCTCCGGCCACACGGACAACGTCCCCATCCACAACGAGCGCTACCGGGACAACTGGGACCTCAGCACGGCCCGCGCCCTCAACTTCATGAAAATTTTGCTCGGCAACAAGGAGCTGGACCCGTCCCGTTTCAGTTCCATCGGATTCGGCGAATACCGGCCCGTCGCCGACAACGACACGCCGGAAGGCCGCGCCAAAAACCGCCGGGTGGAAGTGTCCATCATCCGCAACGTCGTCGTGGACGAACCGGAGATGCTCGACGCCGGCAACCCGTGACGGGCGCGTTTTTCCGAATTGCCGCAAGCATGAAAAAACCTTTCCCGGCCGTCGGCCGGCGCACCAGGCGCCAGGCCGTTTCCGGGAAAGGTTTTTTTGCTGGTCATGCATCATGGCGTTGACGTTTGGCCATGTGCCGGACGGATTCGCCCGAACCGGCGCGCTCCCCGCATGCGGCGTCACTCCAGGCCGAGCAGGATGCGCGCGTAGGGCGAATCGATCGGCATCATGATCACCGGTTCGCCGTTCAGCGTCGTCCGGTAGCTCTGCAGCGTCCGGTACAGATTGTAGAACTCGGGATCCCGGCCGTAGGCTTCGTTGTAGATGCGGGCCGCTTCCTGCTCCCCTTCGGCGATGATCCGCTTGGCCGTCGCCTGCGCCTCGGCCACCAGTTCCGTGGCCTGCCGGTCGGCGTTGGCCATGATTTTCCGCGATTCCTCGTCGCCTTCCGACAGGTAGCGGGCGGCGATGGCCTGCCGGTCGGAGATCATCCGGTTGTAGACGCTCTGCTTGTTTTCTTCCGGCAAATCCGTTCGCATGATCCGCACGTCGATGATGTGGATGCCGTTGGACTCCAGCTGGGAACGGACTTCCTGGGTCACTTCCACGTTCAGGTCGCCGCGCGCCGTCTGCTCGCTGATGATCTGGTCGTAGCGGATCTCCGACAGGTTGCGGCGGACGGTGTTGTACACGGCGTTGTCGATCAGCTTCTCGGCGTTTTCCAGCGTCCGGGCCGTCCGGATGAACCGCTGCGGATCGCTGATGCGCCATACCGTGTAGTTGTCCACGACGATCGGCTTCTGGTCGAGGGTGATGATCGGCGCCGGTTCGCTGTCGCTGATCATCTGCTTTTTCGGATAGCTGACGGTCCGTTCAATGAACGGGACTTTCAGCTTGAGCCCCGGCGTGTCCTCGACGCGGACCGCTTCGCCGAACTGCAGCACGACCTTGAACTCGCCCTGCTCGACGACGAACACGCTGTTGAACGCCACCACGAGCAGCACGACGATGAGAACGGTGGCGATGGCGATGTTTTTCTTCATTGGGCGGTCCCCCCTTGCGGCTGGGTTTGCGCCCCGGAGGAGCCGGAACCACGGAGCAGTTCATGGAGCGGCAAGTAGTTGACCGTCTGCCCGTTGCCGTCGGTGATGACGATCTTCGCGCCGGGCAGCACAGCTTCCAGCGTTTCGAGAATGAGCCGCTGGCGCGTGACGTGCGGGTTTTTCACATATTCCTCGTAAAGCGCGAGGAATTGGGCCACGTCCCCCTGGGCATTCAGAATCCGCGATTTCTTCTGGGCTTCCGCCTGCTCGATGAGCGCCTGGGCTTCCCCTCTTGCCTTGGGGATGACGTCGTTGGCGTATTTGTTGGCGTTGTTGATTTTCGTGTTTTTCTCTTCCCGGGCGTTGGTGACTTCCTTGAACGCCTGCTGCACTTCGCCCGCCGGCGGCTCGATGTCCTGGAATTTCACGTCCCGGATGAGGATGCCCGCCTGGTATTCATCCATCAGCTCGATGAGCCGCTGGCGGACTTCCCCCTGGATTTGCGTCTTGCCTTCCGTGATGGCGTAGTCGAGATTCGTGGACCCCATGACGGAACGGATGGAACTCACGGCGGCGTTGCGCAGCATGTGGGTCGGGTTTTCCACATTGAACAGGAACCTTTCGATGTCGGAGATGGTCCATTCCACGACGGCGTCGGCGTGGATGAGGTTTTCGTCGCCGGTGATCATGATCGCCTCTTCCTCGATCACCTGCGTGACGCCGTTGACTTCCCGGTACCCGATGTACATCCGCTGCACGATGTCCGCGTCCAGCACGATGGCCCGCTGGATCGGGTAGGGAAGCTTGAAATGCAGCCCGGGACCGACTTCGGCGGTGAATTTCCCGAAGGTGACGACGGCGGCCCGCTGGCCTTCTTCCACGGTGTAGAATGTGGTGAATCCGAGCGCGATCAAAAGCGCGATCACGACGCCGATGATGATTTTCCGGACCAGCCCCGGCGGCAGACTGGGCGGTACGGAGCGGGGACGCTCTTCCCGGTCCCTGTCGATGACATCCATGACGGCTATCGTCTCCTCTCGTTGCATGATGGTGCCCTTTTATCTACGCGGGACCGGCGGGCAGGTTTCAACCGTTTCATCCCGTGGTCCTTATCCGATTATAGGAAAAAGCGGCGCCCGCGTCCAATGCCGGTCCGATGGCGCGCTGGCGGAGGACGGCGTGCCGTTCTTCCAGGATATATTGCCGCAGCGTGCCGCGGAACACGGGCCGGAGGCGGCCGGAAGCGGCCAGATCCGGCGGCGTCGTCAGGCAGGGCGGCTTGTCCGTCAGGCGCACGCCGCCGGCCGCCAGCGCCGACGCCACGAATTGCGAGCAAAAGAAGGCGTTCCGCCGCTCGAACCGGATCCCCGCCGCGACAAACACCAGGCCGAGCAAATTGTAGGTCAGCTTGTCCCGGCGTTCGTAGAGCTGCCGGACGTATTGCCGGATGCGGCGCAGCTGGGCATCGGACACGTCGCAGCGGAAGACGGCGCACGACACGTCCCGCCTGCGGAGAAACCAGTCGCCGTGCATGTCTTCCCGGACGAAGCCGGCAATGAAGGGATTGGCCGGATTTTTCCGCCCGAAGCTGTATACTTCCCCCAGATCTTCGTCGAAAGCGAGCGATGCGTGATTCAGCCGCTGTCCCGTATAGAAGCCGATCAGGCGCGAAAGCCACGTTCCCGTGTCGGTCAGCACGACAAAAACCGCGCGTTCCCCGTTCATTCCGATTTCTCCCATTTCCGCATCGTTTTCCTTTTTTCAGCATAGCAGATCGATGCCGTTTTGGCACATGGCCCGCGGACCAAAAATCGACTGGACCGGGGTCGGGGATGCGGATGGGCGGCACGCGCGGCAAAAAAATCGCCGGGGACGGCGGCCCGGCGGCTGCGGAAAGGCGCCGGCGGGCTCCCCGGGACAGCCGTACCGGCGCGTCCCTGCCGTCAGCGGTGAATTTGGTGGACGGCTTTCCCGAGGGCGCCTTCCGCCGCTTCCATGACGATCTCGCCCAGCGTCGGGTGGGCGTGGATCGTCAGGGCGAGATCGTCCAATACGGCACCCATCTCGATGGCCAGGCCGAGTTCGGCGATCAGGTTGGACGCTTCCGCGCCGACGACCAGCGCGCCGAGCAGCAGGCCGGTCTCCCGGTCCGCCACCAGCTTGACGAATCCGTCGCCGGCGTCCATCGTCAGGGCGCGGCCATTGGCCGCGTACGGGAATTTGCCGGTGACGACATGGCGCCCCGCCGCTTTCGCCTCTTTCTCGCTCAATCCGACGCTGGCAATTTCCGGATCGGAAAACACGACGGCCGGGATGACTTTGCAATCGACGGCGGCCGGGAGACCCGCGATCGCCTCGGCCGCCACCTTGCCTTCATAAGAGGCTTTGTGGGCCAGGGCCGGTCCGGGCACGATGTCGCCGATGGCATAGATGTGCGGAACCTTCGTGCGTCCCTGGGCATCCACTTCCAGGAGGCCGCGGGCGTTCGCCGCAAGGCCGGCGGCTTCGAGGCCGAGCTCGTCCGTGTTCGGCCGCCGGCCGACGGTCACCAGCACGTAGTCCGCGGTCACCCGGTGCTCCCTGCCGCCGGCGGTGTAGGTGACGGTCACGTCGCGGTCCGTCTGCACGGCGCCCTGCGCCATCGCTTCCGTCACGATGTCGGCACCGAGCTTTTTCAGGTTTTTCGCCACGAGACGGGACGCCTCTTCCTCAAAGCCGGGCAAAATCGACGACGTGCCTTCCAGGATGGTGACCTTCGCGCCGAATTTGGCGTACGTCTGCCCCAGTTCGATGCCGATGTAGCCGCCGCCCACCACGATGAGGCTTTTCGGCACTTCCTGCAGATTCAACGCTTCCGTGGACGACAGGATGCGGCCGCCGAAGGGCAGGTTTTTCAACTCCACCGGGCGGGAGCCGGTGGCGATGATGCAATCGTTGAATTTGTAGCGGGCGCCTTCGTATTCGCCGGCGACCCGCACTTCGTCCGGACCGGTGAAGAACGCCTCGCCGCTGACGAACTCCACCTTGTTGCCCGCAAGCAGGCTTTTGACGCCGCCGGTCAGCCTGTTCACGACGCCGGTCTTCCACGCCTGCACCCTGGCAAAATCGAGCCTGACGCCTTCCGCCGCGATGCCCATGTCCGCCGACTTCGTCATCCATTCGTAGTGATGGGCCGCCGTGATCAGCGCCTTGGACGGAATGCAGCCGACGTTCAGGCAGACGCCGCCCACGTATTGCCGGTCGACCAATGTCACGCTTTTGCCCAGCTGGGCGGCGCGGATGGCGGCCACGTAGCCGCCGGGCCCGGCGCCGATCACCAGCACGTCCCTTTCGTGGGTCATTTCTCCGACGACCATGGGTTACACCTCCATGACCAGAAGCTGCGGATTTTCCAGCAGGTCCTTGATCCGGTTGAGGGCGTTCTGGGCCGTGGCGCCGTCGATGACGCGGTGGTCAAAGCTGAACGAGAGGGCCATGACCTTGCCGGGCACCACCCGGCCGTCGCGCACGACCGGTTTGTCCGCAATGCGGCCCACGCCGAGGATGGCCACTTCCGGCCAGTTGATGACCGGGGTGAAGAACAGGCCGCCGGCCGACCCGATGTTGCTGATCGTGATCGTGCTGCCCTTCATTTCGGCGGCGGCCAGCTTTCCTTCCCGTCCGCGGGCGGCCAGATCGGCGATCTCCCGCGCGATGTCCAGCATGCTCTTCCGGTCCGCGTCCTTCACCACGGGCACGATGAGCCCGTTTTCCGTGTCGGTGGCGATGCCGATGTGATAGTACTTCTTGTAGACGATCTCGCCGCGCTCGTCGTCGACGGAGGCGTTGAGGATCGGATGTTGTTTCACGGCCGCCACCAGCGCCTTGACGATGAACGGCAAATACGTCAGCTTGACGCCCCGCTTCTCGGCCAGCGGCTTCAGTTCGGCGCGGAACCCGACCAGTTTCGTCACGTCCGCTTCGTCCATGACGGTGACGTGCGGCGCCGTGTAGACCGATTTCGTCATCGCCGCGGCGATCGCTTTGCGGATGCCGCGCAGCGGCACGCGTTCCTCCGGGCCGGCCGTCCCGGCGGCCGCCGCGGACGGTTGCGGCGGGGCGGAACCCGCTTCGGCGGGCGCCTTCGCGGGTGCCGACGCGGCTTGAGCGCCCGCTTGCGGCTGTCCGCCGGCGGCGAATGCGATCACGTCTTCGCGCGTCACCTGCCCGTGCCGGCCGGTGCCGCGAACTTCCCGGATGTCGACGCCCATCTCCCGCGCCAGCCGGCGCACCGCGGGGGTGGCCAGCACGTCCCCGGCGCCGGCCGCCGCGGGCGCGGCGGTACCGGCCTGCGGCGCGGGAGCGGCCGAATCCGCGCCGGTCCGGCTTTGGGCGGCGGGCGCCGGCCCGCCGTCCGACGGAAGCGGCGTTTTGGCCTGCGCCACCCCGTCCGCCGCGCCGCCCGTGGCGGCGCGGTCCCGCGCATCGGTGTGCGTTTCCTTGAACGCATCCCGCCCATCGGCTTCCATGCCGGCCCTCCCGCCGGCTTCCCCTTCCACTTCAAACACGATCAGCACCTGGCCGACGGTGGCCACCTGCCCTTCCGGCACCAGCACGTCCTTCACGGTGCCGGCGACGGGGGACGGCAGTTCCACCACCGCCTTGTCGTTCTGCACCTCCAGGAGCACCTGGTCTTCTTCCACCCGGTCGCCGGGCTTGACATGCCACTTCACGATTTCGCCTTCATGCATGCCTTCCCCGATGTCCGGCAACTTGAACTGAAATGCACCCATCCGGGCCAACCTCCTTGTCGCTGCCGCCAACGGCGGCAAAATCCCGTTTCCCCGTCCCGTTCGCAAAAAGCTTCTCAAAAGTCCAGCACGCCGTTGACCGCCGCCATGACCCGCGCCGGATCCGGCACCCACTGATCCTCCGCCAGCGGGAAGGAGAACGGAATGTCCGGCGACGCCACGCGCAGCACCGGCGCGTGCAGATGCAGGATGGCTTTCTCGTTGATCAGGGCCGCCACCTCCGCGGCCACGCCGGCGATCCGCTGGGCTTCCTGGACGACGACGGCCCGCCCGGTTTTTTTCACCGAGGCGATGATCGTTTCCTCATCCAGCGGACTCAAAGTTCTCAGATCGATCACTTCCACCTGCGCGCCCCGCGTTTTGGCGATTTCTTCGGCAGCCTTGAGAGCCGTGTGCACCATGGCGCCGTAGGCGATCACCGTCGCGTCCGTCCCTTCCCGCGCCACCTTCGCCTTGCCGATCGGCACCGTGTATTCGCCTTCCGGCACTTCTTCCCGGAACGACCGGTACAGCTTCATGTGCTCCAGGAAAAAGACCGGGTCGTTGTCGCGGATGGCGGAGATGAGCAGCCCTTTCGCGTCATAGGGGTTGGACGGCACGACCACCTTCAGGCCGGGCGTCTGCGCCAGCAGCCCTTCCAGGTTGTCCGTGTGGTATTCCGCCGCCTTCACGCCGACGCCGAAGGGCGCCCGGAACACGATCGGCGCGCCGTAACGCCCGCCGGAGCGGAACCGAAGGCGCGACGCCTGGCCGCAGATGGAATCCATCGCCTCGAAAATGAAGCCGATGAACTGGATTTCCGCCACGGGCCGAAAGCCGGTGACGGCAAGCCCGATCGCCAGTCCCCCGATGCCCGATTCCGCCAGCGGCGTGTCGAACACCCGCTCTTCGCCGAACGCCTTCTGCAGCCCCTCGGTGGCGCGGAACACGCCGCCGTAATGGCCGACGTCCTCGCCGAACACCAGCACGTCCGGATCGCGGGCCAGCTCGGTGCGCAGGGCGTCGGTGATCGCCTGGATCATCGTCATTTGTGCCATCGCTCATTTCCCCTCCCCCGTAGCAAACCAGGCCTTCTGTTCCTGCATGCGCGGCGGCGCCGTTTCGAACACCGTGTCGATGAGCCCGGGAATCGTCATTTTCGCCGTCCGGTCCGCCTGTTCGATGGCGTCCTTCACCGCCTGCTTCGCCTCTTCGATGACCGCCGTTTCCTCCTCTTCGCTCCACAGGCCCTTCTGCTGCAGAAACGCCCGGAAACGGACCAGCGGATCGCGCTTCTCCCATTCCGTCGGCTCTTCTTTCGAGCGGTAACGCGTCGGGTCGTCGCCGGACAGGGAGTGCGGGCCGAAACGGTACGTCACCGCCTCGATCAGCGTCGGGCCGCCGCCGTTTCGGGCCCGCCCGGCCGCCTCTTTCACGGCCGCGTACACGGCCAGCACGTCCATGCCGTCCACCTGGATGCCGGGGATGCCGGCGGCCACCGCCTTGTGCGCGATGGAAACGGCCTTCGTCTGCCGTTCCCGCGGCGTGGAAATGGCGTAGCCGTTGTTTTGCACCATGACGATGAGCGGGAGGTTGAACACGCCGGCAAAGTTCAGCCCCTCGTAAAAATCTCCCTGGGAGGAACCGCCGTCTCCGGTGTACGTGATCACCACCCGCTTCTCGCCCCGCTTCTTGAACCCCATCGCCACGCCGGCGGCCTGGACGATCTGGGCCCCGATGATGATCTGGGGCATGAGCACGTTCACGCCTTCCGGAATTTGCCCGCCGTGCTGGTGGCCGCGGGAATACAAAAACGCCTGGTACAGCGGCAGCCCGTGCCAGACGATCTGCGGAATGTCCCGGTAGCCGGGAAGGATGAAGTCTTCCTTGCCAAGGGCGTATTCGCTGCCGATCATGGCCGCTTCCTGCCCGGACACCGGCGCGTAAAACCCGAGCCGGCCCTGGCGGCCCAGGCTGACCGCCCGCTGGTCCCAAATTCTCGTGAACACCATGCGCCGCATGAGTTCCTTCAGGTCACCGTCCGACAGGGCCGGCATGAGGTCCGGCTGGACGACGCGTCCGTCGGAATCCAATATGTCGAGCCGCTTCACTTCACCGGCTTCCACCGCGTAACGCAGCATGCCTCTCCACCTCTTTGTCATTGAAAATCATTCTCGGCAATTCTGTTATACCACTTTTTCTTTGCTGTATCAATATCTAAATTTTCTGTTAACCCTTTTATTTATGGGCATAAAGTTTGATAATAATACTATAACAGCGTATATTATTTATTGAACAGATGTGAAAAGGTTCACCGCCCGGCGGCGCGGCCGCCGCCATCGGATTCACCTTAGTTTTTGCCCGCCGAGGGGAGGGACATGCGCCCATGGAGCCTGACGGCACCGCTGCGCGCAAAATCGTCAAAACGCGCCTGCTGTCGCGGCATTTGGGCGAAGAGCGCACGCTGCGCATCTTCGTGCCGCCCGGCCGCGGCCCGGGCCGCCCGGGACCGGTCGTCTGCTGCCAGGACGGGGAGCAGTTTTTCCATTTCGGCCGCATCGTGACGGCCGCCCAGCAGCTGGCCCGGCAGGAAGCCCGCATCTTGCCGCTCATCGTCGGCATCGATTGCGACCCCGAGCGGCGGACGGAGGAGTATGCGCCGTCCGGCCGCCGGTTTGCCGCCTACTGCCGGTTCGTGACGGAAGAGGCGATTCCGTTCGCCGAACGGGCTTTCGGCGCGGCGCCGTCGCCAGAAGAGCGCATCGCCGCCGGCGATTCCCTCGGTGGGACGGTTTCGCTGCACCTGGCACTGGACCATCCGGAGCTGTTCCGGCGCGTCATCGCCTTCTCCGGCGCCTTCCTGCCGGACAGCCTGGCGCGCGCCGGACGGGAGACCCGGCTGGACGGCCTCAAGGTGTACCAGCTGGTCGGCACACGCGAAACCGCGGTCCGGACGGACCGCGGCACCTTCGATTTCCTCGGGCTGAACCGCAACATGCGAATGCTGCTGGAAGAACGGGGAGCCAAAGTGGAATATGTGGAGGATGAAGGAGATCATCGGTGGGGGTTTTGGCAGGCCTTCACGGCCGATGCCCTTCGCTGCACGCTGCCCTGACCGGCGCGCAGCCTGTCAATCCGCGTCGTATCGCACCTTCATGCGTGCCGCCATGTCCGAGAGGAGCGGCCGGTCGTATTCGCCGTAATGGCGGCTGATGTCCAGAACGCCGGCCTTCTCCCTCAGCAGGTCGCAAAACGCCTCCGCCAGCGCGGAAACGGCCATCCGGTCCGACCATTCCGAAAGGCTTGCGGCGCTTTCCGGCGCCACCGCCGGCGCCGATCCGTCCGCCGCACCCCCGCCGGCCAGCCGGTAAAAGCGGGCCGCCGTTTCCGCCCGCGCCCTACCCGCGCCCTCCACATTGATGAACGCCTGCACGGCGCAGGCGCCGAGCTTGCGGCGCTGGGCGATGCCGCAAAATTTGCGTCCGCCGACGGACAGGTCGTAGTCGCCGGGGCAGTAGGAGCCGGCCACCTCGCCGACGCTGACGGCGAGCCGCCCGTCCAGCCGGGCGACGGCTTCGGCAACCAGGCGGGCCATGGCGGCAAATTCCCTGCGAACCGAAACCCCGCCGGCCGGAAGGGGCACCACGAGGGTCACGTTCAGCACCCCTTCGTCGAGGGGCACCGCCGCACCGCCGGAACTGCGCACGATCACGTCATGGCCTTCCCGGCGGAACGTCTCCATCGCACGGCCCGCCCGCGGCAGCCGGCGGTCCCTCAGGCCCAGTACCAGCGCCCGGCGGTGCCGCCACAGATGGAGAAGCGGCGGGGCGCCGGCCGCCACGTTGGCGCACTCCAGTTCGTCCACGGCAAACGGCAGCATCGCATCTTCATCCAGCGGCCGCGCCGACACGTCCAGAATTCGCCAGGGCCGGGTCCCGAGCCATTCCTCCAACGCGATTTCCCGTCCGCTTTGCCGACCGTTTTGCATGCTCGCATCGTCCTTTCCTTCCACTTGCGCCCGCCAGACCCGCACCCCCGCCTCCCCGGGCTGCGGCGCCCTCGGGAATCGTCTCCGGGACGCTGCCCCCGGGCCGCCGCCGGCGTGCCGGGCCCGCATGGCGAAACCCTTGTCAAAATCACCCGCATCGGGTAACGTGGGGGATGACCGGCGATTTTTTCGCCCCGTCTTCTTTCGCCGCCGGGCCGGAAATCGCCTGCGACATTCCAGGAAAAACGGAAAGGGAGCGCCGATGATCGGTTTTGTCGTCAATCCCGTCTCCGGCCACGGCCGGGGGCGCAGCGTGTGGACCCGTCTGCAGAAGACGCTCGACGGGCGCGGGATCGAGTATGCCGTCCGTTTCACCACCGGCCCTGCGGACGCATGGGCCATCGCCCGCGAATGGGCATCGGACGGTCGATTTTCGGCCGTCGTCGCCGTCGGCGGCGACGGCACCCTGCACGAAACCGCCAATGGCCTGTACGAAGCGGGAACGGACACGCCCCTCGGGTACATACCGTCCGGCTCCGGAAACGATTTCGCGCGGGGCATGGGCCTGCCCGCCGATCCGCTGGCCGCGCTCGAGGTCGTGCTCGCCCGGCCCCGCTTGCGGCGCATCGACGTGATCCGCGCCCCCGGCCGGATCAGCCCGGGCGCCGCCGGCGCCGGATTTGACGCCACCGTCGCGCTGGCGACCAACGCCTCCGGCTCCAAAAGATGGCTCAACCGCCTCCGCCTCGGCAAGCTCGCCTACGTCCTGACGATGATCCGCGAGCTGATCCGCTACCGTCCGGTGCGGGCCGCGGTGACCGTGGACGGCCGGCGGCACGAATTCGACAGGACATGGCTCATCACCGTCGCCAACATCCCGTTTTTCGGCGGCGGCATGAAAATATGCCCGGCCGCGGACCCGGACGACGGCCTGGCGGAAATCTGCATCGTCAGCAACCTGCGCAAGACGGCGCTCGCCGCCGTGTTCCCCCGCGTTTACAAAGGCACCCACGTCACCCATCCGGCCGTCCGGTTCCTGAAGGGCAAAACGATCCGCATCGAAGCGGAAGCGCCGCTCGATGCGCACATGGAAGGCGAGCCGGCCGGCGCGACGCCGCTGGAACTGGAAATGGCGGCAGCGGCGATGCCGGTCATCGTCCCGGACATCGGAGAAGAGCGCGGACAGTCGGCGGATGCATCCATTGCGGACGGACGGACGGCGCGCCGTGTCCGTGCGGACGGCGATCCCGCCGCCGGGCCTGCCGCACCCGGAAAGGAGACGGATGAACGATGAAGCGGGCGCTCATCATGGCCGGCGGCCGGCTCGGATCATGGGCCCTCGAACTGATCCGGCCGGACGACCTGTTGATCGGCGCCGACCGCGGCGCCGTGTTTCTCGTGCAGAACGGCTTTCGGCCCGACATCGCCGTCGGCGACTTCGATTCCGTCACGCCGGAAGAACGGGAAGCGGTGCGTCGGGCGAGCGGTCGCTTCGAAGCGTGCGATCCGGTGATGAAGGACGACACGGACACGGAACTGGCCTTCCGCCTCGCCCTCGAACAGTCGCCCGATGCGATCTGGATCGCCGGCGCCCTCGGCACCCGCTTTGACCATTCGCTGGCCAACGTGCACCTGCTCGTGCAGGCGTTGGAGCGCGGCGTCGAGTGCCGCCTGGTGGACGAATGCAACGTGATCCGGCTGACGGACGGCCGGCTCGACGTGGACGATCCCGAAGGCCGCTACCCGTATGTTTCCCTGCTGCCCCTCACACCCGTCGTGACGGGGGTGACGCTGCACGGATTCCGCTACCCCCTCGTCAATCACACCGTCACCATGGGCCGCACGCTGACGATGAGCAACACCCTGGCCGGCGAACGGGGCACCGTGGAGATCGCTTCCGGCCTCCTGCTGGTCATCCAGAGCCGGGACTGACGGTCCTGCCGAAAAAACACCCGCCGCCGGCCTGTCGCAGGCCTTGCGGCGGGTGTTGCCGTCTGCATCACAGATACGGGTTTTCGTGTTTCGCCTTCAGCCTTCTCCAGCGGCGTTCGACTTCTTCCTCGAAGGCCTGGAGGATGCCGGCGTGTTCCGGTTTCGTCAGATGGCGGGTTTTGCCCATCATCTTCAGCCATTCGCCGACCGGAATGCGCTTGTTTTTCTCTTCCGGATCGTAGGTGATGTTCGTGATGCCGTGCTCCACTTCATACAGCGGGAAGAAGCAGCTGTCGACGGCCTTGCTGATGATTTCCTGGCCGTAGCGCTCCTCGGACAGCCAGTTGAGCGGGCACGTGATCAGGATTTTCCCGTACACCAGGCCTTCGTTCTGGGCGTACCACTGGGCTTTCGCCGCCTTGCGCAGCAGGTCCTGCGGATGGGCTTCGGAACCCGTGAACACGTACGGGATGTTGCAGGCGGCCATGATTTGCGGCGTATCCTTGTGCTGGAACGTCTTGCCCACCTGGTGCGTGCCGATGTTCGACGTCGAGGTGCGGTGGCCGAGCGGCGTCGAATAGGACAGCTGGGCCCCCGTGTTCATGTATCCCTCGTTGTCGTATTCCAGGATGATCATTTTGTGGTTGCGCAGCGCGCTGCCGATGGCGGGTCCCATGCCGATGTCCATGCCGCCGTCGCCGGTGATCATGATGAAGGTGAAATCGTCCTTCAGCCCGTATTTGTCCAGTTCGCCGCGCCGCTTGCGCTCCCAGAACGCTTCCACCACGCCGCTCAAGGTGGCGGCCCCGTTCTGGAACAGGTTGTGGATGTAGGTCTGCTTGTGGGCCGAATACGGATAGCCCGTCGAGACGACCATGGCGCAGCCGGTATGGTACAGGGCGACGATGTCGCCTTCGATGCCCTTGAAGAACAGCTCCAGCCCGGAGAAGATGCCGCAGCCGGGGCAGGCGCCGTGGCCGGAGGCGAGCCGCTTCGGCTTCTTCGTCAGCTGCCGGACGGGCGGCACCTTCACGTTCAGCTTGCCGGTTTCCGGATCCGGCGTCACCGTGATGAGGCCGGTCTTCAGGTCTTCGTATTTCAGGGGTTTCAGCACCCGCTTCGGCGCCTTGTCCGGATCGCCCGGCGTCACCCCGATGTAGTCAAACGGCTTTTCCACGCGGCCCGTCCGCACGGCTTCCAGGGCCAGTTCGAACATGAGGCGGCCGTCTTCCGCGTAGAAATCTTTGCCGCCGAGGCCGTAGACGCGGCTGATGACGTGGATGTTCTTGACGCCGAACGTGTGCAGCGCCGCCTTGACCTCCAGCGTCATGTTGCCGCCGTGGGCGCCGTAGGAATCGGCGCGGTCGCCGATGGTGACGGCCTTGACGTTCCGGAGCGCCTCGGCGATTTGCCGGGCCGGGAACGGCCGGATCATGTTGGGCGAGACGGAACCGGCCTTGATGCCCTGGGCGCGCAGCTGGTCCACCACATCCTTGATGATTTCGGAGGCGGAATTGAGCAGGAACACCGCCACCTCCGCGTCTTCCATCCGGTACAGGTCGAGGATCGGATAGTCGCGGCCGGTCAGGGCGGCGTATTCCTTCCGGATCTCGTCGTAAATCTCCCCCGCCCGGTACATGGCCATCGACTGCTGGTAGCGGTTGTTGATGAAGTCCGGTTCGTTCATGTACGGCCCGACGGTGATCGGGTTGTTCCGGTCCAGCACGTGGGGGAATTCCGGCGGCTGTTCGCCGATGAACTTCAGCACGTCCTCCCGGTGGGCCAACGTCATGACCCGGCGCTTCTGGTGGCTGGTGAAGTAGCCGTCCTGCGCCACGATGACCGGCAGGCGCACCTCCGGGTGTTCCGCCAGCTTGACGGCCATGATGTTCATGTCATAGACCGCCTGCGGATCCCGGCACAGCAAAATCGGCCAGCCCGTGTTCAGGGCGAAGTACAGGTCCGAATGATCGCCGTGGATGTTGAGCGGTCCGGAGACCGAACGGCAAATCAGGTTCAGCACCATCGGCAGCCGCGTGCCGGACTGCACCGGCAGCTGCTCCAGCATGTACAGGAAGCCGTTGGCGCTCGTGGCGTTGAACACGCGCGCGCCCGCGGCGGCCGCCCCGTAGCAGATGCCGGCGGAGCCGTGCTCGCCGTCGGCCGGAATCAGCTTGATGTCATGCTTGCCGGAGGCTTTCATCAAATCGAGGAATTGCGCCACTTCCGTGGACGGCGATATCGGAAAATAGCCCATGATATGGTAGTTGATCTGATGGGCCGCGTACGCCGCCATTTCGTTGCCGGATTCGTACACCATCCGCTGTTCGGCGGTGCCGGCGCCCTTCTCCCTGCCGATCTCAATCGCCATCGGTTGTCACCTCTCCCTTCGTGCGCTCTTGAGGCTCAGACCGCCCAGTCCCAGCGGTGGGGAACGCGGCGGGCCAGCGCAAACTCGTCATCCGTCTCCCGCCGTTCGGTCAGCGCTTGGGTCGGGCAGACGGCAACGCATTTCAGGCAACCTTTGCAATACTGGTAATCGATCCCCTGAAGGAACATTTGCGGACGGCCCTTCTTGTCCGACTTCTCCTCCCAGACGAAGCAGAAGTCCGGGCAGGCGGTGTCGCAAGCCGCGCAGTGGATGCACTTTTCTTCATGAAATTCGGGCATGAGCCCCGCCCGGGAAATGCTGAGGTCCTTCAGCACGCTGTTGCCCGGATTGGTGATGGTGCCGCCGATCGGCTGGGTTTCGTATCCGAGCACCGGGGTGTCCCAGCGGGTGAAGCCGGGCATTTCAACCCCTTCCGGCGCTTCGAAGGTCTGCATCCGGATTTCGCTGTATCCGCGGTCGAACGTCCGCTTCGCCGGCGCGACCGCCTGGGGATACTTCTTGCCGAGCTGCGCTTCGATGATGTCGTACATGATCTGCTTGTCGAGGAAGGGCAGCAGCCGGAAGATCGCGCCCATCATCGCCATGTTGACCCGGTTTTTCTCCTCGAGGGCGATGCCCGTGGCGTCCACGACGGCGATCGTGCCGCTTTTGAGCTTCAGCTTCTCCTTCAGCTGCTCCGGCGTCTTGCTGGAATTCACGAGCACGATGCTGTCCGGATAGATGCCGCTGATCACGTTGACGGTCTTGTACAGGTTTTCGTGGAAAATCCCCACCAGATGCGGTCGTTCCACCGGCGTCGTGTCGCGGATGTGATGATCCGGCGCGCAGAAGCGGATGTGCGCCTTGACGGGCGATCCCTTCTTCTCCGACCCGTAGGACGAAAAGCTGACACCGTTGAAACCGGCGCCCACGACGCCCGCCTCGGCCAGCATCTTGCCCGCCAGGTTGGCGCCAAGGCCGCCGATGGACTCCAACCGGATTTCATAGAAGCCGAATTCGTTCACTTTGGGCAGCGTAGCCATCCGAATTTCCCCTTTCCGCCGGAGAGCCGCGAATCCGAGGCATTCTGGCTGAAATTCGTTTCAAGCAAGTGCAATTCCATAATAACAGCAAGTATAAAGTATAGCAACAATCTTCTTTCCCGATCAGCAAAAGGCGCCGGTCCGGGCTTTGGGCCAAAACACGGAACCGGCGCGCTCTATTATGGTACAGTTTTTTCATAACGATGTAACAGTTTCCGATCACGTCAACTGGCCTTTTCTCCGCAGTTCCGTCCGCTTGTGTTCGTAATACAAATCCACCTGGCGCCGCAAGATATAGGCGCGGAGCGATTGGAAAAGATCCGCGGGCAGTTCCAGGAATTTGGCGCCGAAGAACAGGTGGGTGTCCCGGTTTTCCCGGCGGACGATTTCGATGCCGCATGCCAGGCGCAGCTGCTCGTTGAGCGGCAGGTCCAGCCGGCAGATCCCGCTGAGATCGAACTCTTCGAACACCTTGAAACCGATGCCGCCCAGGCTGATGTTTTCAGCCGTAATGTTGATGGGGGCGTCCTCCGCCCGGCCGTCGGCGTACAGGAATCCCGGCAGCGCGATGTGGATGCGGGGATGCTGGCGCACTTCCCCGAACCGGGCCGCGATTTGCGGCGACCCGAGCACCAGGATGCTTCCTTCCCCGACGGCGATCACCGTCGATCGGAACACGAGCAGGCCGACGGGAGAGTAGACGGAAATCTTCACGGCTTCCTTCAGGGCGAAGCGCTCGAACTCGGGCAGCTCCACTTCGATCAGATCGCCTTCCGCGTACGTGGTGACCCCGGTCGTCACGTAATCGCCGGTTTCCACGACGGTCCGGCAATACATGAGCACATCGGGATACCGGGCACCAATCTCGTTGATCATCGGCATCCATCCTCCGGTTTTTTGCGGCAAGGGAACATGCGTAGCCTTAATATATCAAATTTTCCAATCAATTTGAACCGCCGGGCAGGAAAGGCCGGTCCGCCGGGCGAATCCCTCTATCATTCCAGACGGGACAAGGAGTGCATGCCGCCGTGGCCAAAGGTGTCGGATTGATCCGCTTTGCCGGGGACATCGTCCGCCGCTTCCGGGAAGACGAGATTCCGGCCCTCGGCGCGCAGATGACGTTCTACCTCGTCCTGTCCCTGTTTCCCTTCCTCATCTTTCTGCTCACCCTCATGTCCTACACGCCCATCCGCGCCGAACAGATCACGGCCTATCTGGTCATTTTGATGCCGGAAGGCGCGGAATCCATCGTGCTCGGCATCTACCGCGACGTGATGGCCGGATCGAGCCCGACCCTATTGTCCTTCGGGATGATTGGCAGCGTCTGGGCGGCGTCCCGGGGCATGCTGGCGCTCATCCGGACTCTCAACAAGGCGTACGGCGAGAAGGAAAAACGGCCGTATCTCATCGTCCGGCTCCTGGCCCTCGTCTACACGGTCTGTTTCGCCGTCGCCCTTCTGATCGCCTTCTCGCTGCTCGTGTTCGGCGGCCGGATCGGCGACTGGCTCGCCGCGAAGGAGGAACTGGCGGACTGGCAGCCGCTGTGGACCCTTCTGAAAAACGGGCTGTCCCTGTTCGTCATCTTTTCGCTGTTATGCCTCGTCTATCTGGGAGCGCCCGCCCGCCGCATCCGGCCCGGAGAAGCGGCGCCTGGCGCCGCCGTCGCCACGGCCGGCTGGGTCACGGTGTCATCCCTCTTCTCGCTGTATGTCGGCCAGTTCGCCAATTTCGCCCGCACCTACGGCAGCCTCGGCGGCATCATCGCGCTCCTGCTCTGGCTGTACCTGAGCAGCATCATCCTGCTGCTCGGCGGCGAGATCAACGCGGCCCTCGCGCTGCGCCGCCGGGACCGGGCGCGCGCCGGCCGGGAAGCCGATGGGACTTGAAAAGCCCCGCACCCCGTCCGTGAAACGGGAGATTGGTCCGCATGCGGCGGGACCGCCGCCAACGGCATGAACCCCCCCGGCGGGCGGGACCGGCTGCGCCGGCGATTTTCTCATCCGGCCCGTCAGAGGGAGCTGATGATGGTCACGTTCAGCTCCTTCCGCAGGTCGATTTCGTAGGGCCCGTTCACCGCCCGCCCGTCCGCTTCCCGCACGATGCGCACCGTCGGCCGCTGCACGATGCCCGGATGGTTGGCGGACACGACGCCGATCTGGCCGGTGTTCAGCATGACGGTGGTGGAAACCGGATAGATGCAGACGTGCCGGCAGAACAGCCGCACCAGCTCCAGATCGAACTGGGCGTTGCCGCTGGCGAACAGATACTCGATCGCTTCGCTCGGCTTGTACCGGTTCCGGTGCGGCCGGACCGACGTCAGCGCGTCGAATACGTCCGCGATGGCCACGATCCGGGCGAACTCATGGATGTCCTCGCCCTTCAGCCCCCGCGGATAGCCGAGCCCGTCATACCGTTCATGATGCTGCAGGGCGCAATGGGCGGACACGAGCGAAATGTCGAACCGGTTGCGGAGCAGTTCGAAGCCGGTCTCCGTGTGGCGCTGCATTTCCACCCGCTCGTCGTGCGTCAGCGGCCCCCGCTTCTCGCGGATGGAAGCCGGCACCAGCGTCATGCCGATGTCGAACAGGAGCGCCCCGACGCCCAGATCTTCCAGCTGCTGCTGGCTGTATCCCCTGGAAAGGCCGACGATGCCCGCCAGGATGGCCACGTTGACCGCATGGTGAAACAGGTAGCCGTCCGTCGTGTGCAGCGACACCAGATTGACCATGACGTTGTCCCGGCGGGAAATGTCCCGCAAAATCCGGTTGAACACGCCGCGGAACACGCTGCCGATTTCGCGGTCGGCGGCCCGGCTTTTGATCAGCGTCCCGTCGATGATTTGCGTCATCGCCCGGTATACCGCCGCCACCGCTTCCTGCCGCGTTTCCTCCGTGACGACGTCCTCCGGCACGATGTCGCCGGTCAGGTCGTCTTCCACGTACACCCGGTCGATGCCCAGCTCCTTGAGCCGCCGGATCAGCTGCCAGGTCAACCGCACGCCGGCGGCCGCCAGCACGCCGCCGTTCTCCAGCAGGATGGATTTGGCCAGCACGTCCCCTTCTTCCGCCGAGTCGATCAGTTTGACGCGCAAATCCCGCGACCTCCTTCCCTACCGGAGCCGGCGTCATTCGGCCGTCGGCGGCGGCACTTTGAACCGGATGTAGAACGTCGTGCCGTCCTTGCCGGTTTTCACGTCGATGACCGCATTGTGGCGGGCCGCCACGCTGTAGCAGACGGCGAGGCCGAGGCCGGTGCCTTTTTCCTTGGTGGTGACGAACGGCGTGCCCAGCTTGTCCAGAAGCTCCTCTTTGATCCCTTCCCCCTGGTCGGCGATGGCAAGCACGACTTCCCCGTTTTCGTAGCTCGTCTCGATGGTCAGCACGCCGCCCGGCTTCATCGCCTCCAGGCCGTTGAGGACCATGTTCAGGATGAGCTGGCGGACTTCCTTCTCGTCCAGCAGCAGATCCGGGCATTCCCGGAGATTCAGCTGCACCTGCTTGTCCGACAGCAGCGCTTCGGCCTGGATGAGCGGATACAGCGCCTCGATGACGCTGCCGAGGGACTGCCGCTTCTGGTGGGTCATCTTCGTCTTGGCCAGGGTCAGAAATTCGGTGATGATGGCGTTGGCCCGGTCCAGCTCCGCCAGCATCAGCTCGATGTGGCCGGCGAACTCGGGCGCGCCCTTGGCCTGGATCACCTGCAGGAAGCCGCGCACCGTCGTCATCGGATTGCGGATTTCATGGGCGATGCCGGCCGCCATTTCCCCGATCAGGTTGAGCCGGTCGAGCCGGGCCACCTCTTTCTCCAGATGGATGCGCTCGGTGATGTCCGTGAGCACGATCAGCTCGCACGGCTTGCCGCCCAGTTCGATCCGTTCCGTCGACAGGAGCCCGTCCCGCACCTGGCCGCTCTTGGTCACGTAGGTGACGCGCAGGTTGCGGGTGTTCGGCTCGAATTCGCGGATCGGAACGGAGCGCCCTTCCGCATCCACCTTGCAGAACCGGAGCAGGTCCTCGGTGCTCTCCCTCATCTCTTCGTAGGTGTAGCCCGTATTCTGGAGCCAGCTTTCATTGACGTCGATGTAGCGTCCGTCTTCGCAGGACCGGATGCCGACGAGGCTCGGGCTCGATTCGAAAATTTTGCGGAACCGCTCCTGGGACTGGTGAAGGCTCGTGTTTGTGTGCAAAAGCTCCCGGGTGCGGGCGGACACCAGCTGTTCCAGCCGCTTGAACTGGTTTTTCCGCTCCTGCTCGATGGCCTTGCGTTCGGTGATGTCGCGGATGAAGCAGACAAAGAGCGGGTGTTCCTCCACCTCGGCTTCGCCGATCTGCAGCTCCGCGGGAATCACGGTGCCGTCCTTCCGGCGCACGCTGGACTCGAACGTCTTGTCCAGACGGGGAAAAAAATCGCGGACAAACGTCTCGCTCCGCGGAACGTCCCCGCCTTCCGGAAACAGTTCGGCCACGTTCATCCCAAGCAGCTCTTCGTGGGAGTAGCCCAGCATGACGGACGCGGCCTTGTTTGCCGACTGGATGTAGCCGAGCCGGTCGAAGGTCAGGATGCCCTCCGCCGACGTTTCGATGATGACCCGGTTCAGCGTCTCCGCCTTGTGCAGCACCAGGGTCATCTGGCGCAGCTTCTCGTTCATTTCCTCCAGTTCCTTGGTGCGCTTGCTGAGAAGCTGGCTTTGCATCTTCAGTTCTGCCCGGTGTTTGTACATCGCCACCAGGCCCTGGATCTTCATGCGCAGGGATTCGGGATGGAACGGCTTGAAAATGTAGTCGATGGCGCCGACGGCGTAGCCGCTCAGGACGTGCTCTTCCGCCTGGCTGATGGCGGTGATGAACAGAATCGGAATGTGCCGCGAACGCTCCCGCGCCTTGATCAGCCGGGCCGTCTCGAAGCCGTTCATGCCCGGCATCTGCACGTCGAGAAGAATGGCGGCAAAATCCTGCTTGAGCACGCACTTGAGCGCCTCTTCTCCCGAGGTGGCGCGCACCAGGTTGTAGTTCAAGGGCTTCAGCGTCGCCTCCAGCGCAAGCAGATTTTCCCAGCGATCATCCACCAAGAGCAGGTTGATGTCCGAATCGGCAATCATCACCGTCACCTCCCTGTTCCTTCCGTCAATCCCGTTCGCGGATCAGCCAGGTGCGGATCATGTCCATCGCGCGGTCCCGGGTCACCGGCTTCTCCAGCACGTCCGAAGCGCCGGCGTCCAGATAGCCGTCCGGGGCTCCCGGCGATCCGCCGTCGATCATCACGACGATCGGCAGCCCGTCCCGGTCCGACTGCGCCCGCACGTCCCGGATGACCTCCCGGGCGTCCCGGCCGGCAATGATGCCGTCCATCAGCACGAGCCCGATGTCGGGACGGTGCGACAGACAGGCGAGGCCCGTCTGCACGTTTTCGGCGTACAGCACGTTCAGCCGATGGGCTTCCAGCAGGGCGATCAGGGCGTACACGTTTCGCACTTCGTCGTCGATGACGAGCACGGTGGCATCGGCCAGCCCCGGCACCGCTTCAATGTCCTCCTCGGGCGGCTTCATGAGCCCCGCGGCGGCTTCCACGTCCGGGTAGGCCGAAACGGCCAGCGGATCGGAACGGTCCAGCGGCAGAAGCAGCGTGAACGTGCTCCCTTCGCCTTCCCGGCTTTCCACCGTCACCGCGCCGCCGAGCAGCTCGGCGATGTGGCGGCTGATCGACAGGCCGAGACCCGTGCCGCCGTACTTCCGGCTGGTGGTGCCGTCCGCCTGCTGGAACGCCTCGAAAATGATCGACTGCTTCTCGGCGGGGATGCCGATCCCGGTGTCCTTCACCGAGATGGCCAGAAGCCGGCCGGCCGGTCCGTTGCCTTCGCCCGCCAGGGACACGTTCAGCGTGATGCGCCCTTTCTCCGTGAATTTGATCGCGTTGGACAGCAGGTTGTTCATCACCTGCAGGATGCGCTGCGAATCGGATTCGAAGGTGGCGGGCAAGTCGCCGCCCTTCTCGATGACGAATTCGAGGCCCTTCTGGTCGGCCAGCGGCTTGAACATCCGTTCCGCGAAGTGGAGGAGCCCGTCCACTTCCACCGTTTCCCGCTGCACCTCCATTTTGCCGGACTCCAGCTTGGACAGGTCCAGAATGTCGTTGATCAGTCCGAGCAGCTGCTGGGCGGAGGAATGGATCGCTTCGGCGTATTCCACCTGCTTCTCGGACAGCCGGCCGTCCTCGTTGGCGGACAAAATCTTCGTCAGGATGAGCATGCTGTTGAGCGGCGTCCGGAGCTCGTGGGAGATGTTGGCGAGAAATTCCGTCCGGTAACGCGAGTTCTGTTCCAGAAGCCGGGCCTTCTCCTCCAGCTCGGCCTTGATGCTCTGCAGCTCCAGCGAGCGGAGCTCGGCGCTGCGGTATTGCTCCTCCAGCGCCTCGTTGATGCGGAGCAGCTCCTTCTTCTGCTCCTGCAGCTCCCTGGACTGCAGCTGCAATTCCTCGGTCATCGCCTGCGAATCGGCGAGCAGCTTCTGGACGCGCATCTGGCCGAGCACGCTGCGGATCGTGATGCCGGCATTGTCGACCACCTGCTGCAGCAGCAGCCGGTGCAGCGGGGTGAAACCGGCGAGGGTGGCGAATTCGATCACCGCCAGCACCTGATCCTCGTATTCCACCGGCATGATGATCACTTCCGCCGGCTGCGCGTCCAGGAGAGCGGAACGGATGGCGTAGCCTTCCGGATTTTTCAGCTGGATCGGCTTCCGTTCGGCGGCGCACTGGCCGATCAGCCCTTCGCCAAACCGGAACGCCTCCTTCGTTTCCAGCGATCCGGAAGCGGCGTAGACGGCCGTGCGGACGAGCCGCCTGTCCCCGCTTCCGTCTTTCCGCCCCTTCCCGGCATCCGCCACTTTGGCCCCGTCTTCCGCTTCTTCCACCATGTAGAACGCCCCGTACGACGCGCCGATGAGCGGCGCCAGCTTGCCGAGCAGGCGGGTGGCCAGCGTCTTCGTGTCCTGCACGCCCTGGTACATGGTGGAAATGTCGGCGATCGTCGTCTTGACCCAGTTTTGTTCCTCGATTTCCTTCTTGTAGGACCGCTCGTGCCGGATGTGGCGCTCCAGCGTGTCGGCCAGGCGGTTGTAAGCCATGGCCACGGCCCCCAGCTCGTCGTACGACTTCACCTGCAGGCGCTGAATGGATTCTTCCGAACCGAGGGCGAGGTTGTTCATCACCGACACGATGCTGCCCAGGCTGTCGAACACGTTGCGGATCAGGAGCACCACCGCGGCGCCGGAGAGGGCCACGATCAGGAAAAACAGGAGCGCGACGAACAGGCGCACGAACTTCAGGCCCTGTTCCGTCCTGGCGGCGGCATCGGCCATTTCGTCATCCAGATGTTCGATGTACGCCAGGATCAGCCCGGTCATCTCTTCGAGAACGCCGCCTTCCGCCTCCAGCGCCCGGGCGATCCGGTCGGGATCCTGTGCCCGGATGGCGTCCAGCACGTCCCGGGCATGCGCCTCGTAATCCGCCAGATGCGCCTCGATGTCCACCAGCTTGGGCCGGGACGCCAGCGCCCCGTCGTACAGTTTCAGCGTTTCCATCGCGGTCAGCACCCGTTTGCGCCGCTCCGTGTACAGATCATCCAGAAGCGCCGGATCCGCCGACTGGAACGCCGGATCGCGCAGCAGGCGGGAGATGTCCAGGAGTCCCATGCGCATGACGTCGGCCAGGTGCCGGTTTTCATACCGGACGGCAGCCGCCTCCGACAGCTGCCGGTTCAAGTCGGTCACCAGGTTGAACGTAAGCGCGTACATCACGAAATGCAGCAGCATGAATGCGCAGTAGCCCGCATACAGTCTTCTTCTCAAACTCACGGCGGATGTTCCTTTCTGCCGAAACGTTTCGCGGTCGGTTCTTCCGCCCGTGGGTGGCCGCGATCACAAAAAGAAAGGGTATCCGTATATATTCGCCATTCTCCAGAAAAATCCTTTCATTTAAGAACATTTCCAATCCGGTCGTCCGCGAGACGGCCGCCGGGCGCAAAAAAATCCGCCGGCGCGCGCATGCGCCGGCGGATTTGCCGCTTCGGCCTTCTTGTTCGTGTTCCTTCGCTTTTCGTTCCTTCGCTTCGCGGCCGTTGCCGTCTTCCGCCGCCGGCCTTCGGCTTCTGCGCTCAGCCGAGAAACGCCCGCAGCATCCAGACGTGCTTGTCCATCCGGCCGGCCAGCGACGTCAGCATGTCGCTCGTCACGGCGTCGCCTTCTTCGTCGGCAAGGCGAATGGCCGCCGCCAATTCCCCGCGGAGCACGCCGTAGTCACCGATCAGCTGCTCCACCATCCGTTCGGCGGTTTCACCGCCGTCCGCTTCCCGCACGGGGCTCAGTTCCAAACACCGCTTCAGCGTGGAAACCGGGCTTTCCCCGACTGCCAGCAGCCGCTCGGCCAGCTCGTCCACCGCTTCCGCGGCTTCGTTGTACAGCTCTTCGAACTTGGCATGCAGCGTATGGAAATGCGGCCCTTTCACGAACCAGTGACAGTGGTGCAGCTTTTCGTACAGAACCGTCATGCCGGCGATCTGCCGGTTGATGGCGTCCGCCAGTTCCCGTTTCATGGTCCGTACCTCCCTGATTTTGGTATGTATCATTATACCCCATTCCTCCCCTGGCAACTGTGACCTATCTCATGGGCCCTGCGGCGGCGGGCTATCGGCCGTTCGCCGGCCGCGTTTCGGCCGAATGCAGTATGCCCGGGAAAGGATTTCCTTATGCGGGAGGCCGGGTTTCGCCAGCGCCCGGAAACGCTGGCGGTCGGACCGGTTGGCGGCGGAATGTTCCGTCGGTCAGAACAGGAATTCGTCCGGATCCATGCCGTACCGGTGGTTTTCATCCATGGCCCCGATGTCGGCCATTTCCTCCGCCGTCAGTTCAAAATCGAAAATGTCCGCGTTGGAGACGATCCGTTCCCGGCGCACCGATTTCGGAATGGCGATGACGCCGAGCTGGATGTGCCAGCGCAGCACCACCTGGGCGGGCGTCTTGCCGTATTTTTCCGCCAGCCGCAGAAGGACGGGATGGTCCAGGTTGCCCTTCATGAGCGGCGCCCAGGCTTCCAGGGCGATGCCCTTCGCCTTGCAGTACGCGTGCAGCGATTTCTGCTGCAGGCGCGGGTGGAATTCCACCTGGTTGACCGCCGGCACGATGTCCGTCTCCTGCAGCAGCCGCTCCAGATGATGCTCCTTGAAATTGCTCACGCCGATGGCCCGCACCAGACCTTCCGCCAGCAGCTTTTCCAGCGCCCGGTACGTGTCGACGAATTTGTCGCGGCCGGGCCAGTGGACGAGATACAGGTCCACGTAATCGAAACCGAGCTTCTTTCGGCTCGTCTCGAAGGCTTTCAGCGTCTTCTCGTAGCCCTGGTCGGTGTTCCACACCTTCGTCGTGACGAAGATCTCTTCCCGCGGCACGCCGCTTTCCCGGATCGCTTCGCCGACGCCGGTCTCGTTTTCGTACAGGGCGGCGGTGTCGATGTGGCGGTAGCCGGCTTCGATCGCCCAGCGCACCGCGTTTTTCACCTCTTCGCCTTCCTTCGCCTTGTACACCCCGAGACCGAGCTGCGGCATTTCGACGCCGTTGTTCAGCCTGATGGTCGGAATCGCCTGCGGACTGACCATCTCCGATCGCACCTCCGTTTATGTTGGGTTGCCGGTTTCATCGCTTGGCCGCCGATGGCCGGACGTTCCGGCATGGCCGGCGTGCCCGTCCGGCGCCGGCGCGGATCACGCATTCAGTTTGAAGGAGCTTTTCAGCGACACGATGCGGTTGAACACGAGCCGGCCGGGCGCCGTGTATTTCGGATCCGCGTTGAAGTAGCCGTGCCGGAAAAACTGGAATTTGTCCTGCGGCTTGCAGTCCTTCATGTGCGGCTCGACGAAGCCGTGCAAGATGTCCAGGGAGTTCGGATTGACCCGCTTCAGAAACGCGTCGGCCTTGTCGCCGGCTTCCCCGCCGTCGTCCTCCGCTTCCGGTTCGTCATCGAGAATGAGCGGTTCGTACAGCCGGAATTCGGCCGGCACGGCCCGGCTCGCCTCCACCCAGTGGATCGTGCCCTTCACTTTCCGCTCGTTGAAGCCGCTGCCGCTTTTCGTCCGCGGGTCGTAGGTGCAGCGCAGCTCCACGACGTTGCCTGCTTCGTCCTTGATGACTTCTTCGCACTTGATGAAGTAGGCGTGCTTCAGCCGCACCTCGTTGCCCGGGAACAGCCGGTGGTAGCCCGGCGGCGGGTTTTCCATGAAGTCATCCCGCTCGATGTAGATTTCCCTGGAAAACGGAATGAGCCGCGTGCCCATGTCCGGGTTTTCCGGATTGTTTTCCGCCTCCAGCATTTCCGTCTGCCCTTCCGGATAATTGACGATGACGACCTTCAGCGGCCGGAGCACCGCCATCGTGCGCGGCGCCTTCAGCTTGAGGTCTTCCCGGATGAAGTGGTCCAGCATGCGCGCGTCCACCGTGCTGTTGGCCTTGGCCACGCCCGTCTCGCGGATGAAGGCGCGGATCGCCTCCGGCGTCACGCCGCGCCGGCGCAGGCCGGCCAGCGTCGGCATGCGGGGATCGTCCCAGCCGTCCACCAGCCCTTCGTCCACAAGCCGCTTCAGATACCGCTTGCTCATGACCGTGTTGGTCATGTTCAGGCGGGCGAACTCGTACTGGCGCGGCACGTGGTCCGTCTCGCACGCCTGGATCACCCAGTCGTACAGCGGCCGGTGGTCTTCGTATTCGAGGCTGCACAGGGAATGGGTGATGCCCTCGATGGCGTCGCCCAGCGGATGGGCGAAGTCGTACATCGGATAGATGCACCATTGGTTCCCCGTGCGGTGATGGCTCGTATGGATGATGCGGTACAGCACCGGATCGCGCATGTTGATGTTGGGCGACGCCATGTCGATTTTGGCCCGCAGCACCTTTTCGCCGTTTTTGAATTCCCCTGCCCGCATGCGCGCGAACAGGTCCAGGTTTTCTTCCACGGAACGGTTCCGGTACGGGCTTTCCGTGCCGGGCTCCGTCAGCGTGCCGCGGGTTTTCCGGATTTCCTCCTGCGACTGGTCGTCCACGTAGGCGAGGCCCTTCTTGATCAACTTGACCGCGAACTCGTAGGTGGCTTCAAAATAGTCCGACGCGAAGGTCAGTTCGTCCCACTCATAGCCGAGCCAGCGGATGTCCTCGAGAATGGCTTCCACGTACTCGGTGTCTTCCTTGACCGGGTTCGTGTCGTCGAACCTCAGATACGTCTTGCCGCCGAACTCGTCGGCGAGCTCGAAGTTGGTGACGATCGCCTTGGCGTGCCCGATGTGGAGATACCCGTTCGGCTCGGGGGGAAACCGCGTCACCACGTTCTTGACCCGGCCGCTCTTCAAATCTTCAAGGATGATGGTCCGGATGAAATTGGAGGGTTCCCTGGTTTCCACTTGCAATCCGTTCCTCCGTCCGCGCAAAAGTTCCATTCCATCATACAACATTCCGGGCAGGCAGTTCCACCCCGCGGATCGCGCACCGGCGGTCCGGGTGCCGAAAAAAAGGGCCCGCCGCCCGTTACCGGGCGGCGGGTCCGCGGCCGTCAGCCGGACGACCCCGGCATGTCCGGCCTGCCGCATCGTTTCCATGCCGGCGCAAACCCGTTTTCCTTCAGCTTTTCATAGCGGGCTTCCAGCCGGTTCAGCCACAGGGACGCCTGCTCTCTGGTGATGAGGCCGAATTCGGCGTATTTGCCGATCAGCTTTCTCTTCGTTTCGAACAGGCTTTTGTGCAGTTTGGCCAGCTCTTTCCGCTGCTTCTCGGTGAGGTCCGGCTTCGGCATCGCCGGCGCCGGCCGCTCCACCCGGTGCGGGTGGTCCGTCCGGTGCGGGTGGTCCGCCCTTGCGCCGCTTTCGCCTCGGCCGTCCGCCGGGCCCACGGTCTGGCCGTCCGCCGCATCATCCCGCTCCGCGCCGGCCGGCGGCGCCTTTTCGGGCGCCGGTTCCGCTTTGGAGGCGCGCCAGTCCGACGGCGACGGGCCCGCATTCAACATGACGGGTTCCCGGGCGGACGCGGAAATCGCCGGCGCGCCCAGCGCGATGATCAAGGCGGCCGCGAGCAGAAGCCGGCCCGCTTTTCCGGCAAGCATCCACATTCCTCCTTTCGGTTCCCGTGATTAGCCTTTTCCAACCGCCGGAAAAATATGAGCGCAAAATCGGGCGCAAAAAAACCCGCGTGAGGCGCATGACCCCGGCAGACGGGTCCGGCGCCCGCGGGAAGGGCGCGGCAGGGGCGTCACTCGAGGCGAAACCGGCGGGCCGCATACAGCACCGGCGTGCCGGCCGCGGCGATGATGAATTTGAGAAGGTAGGTCGTCAGCACGATTTCAAGCCAGACCCGGGTCGAATACAGGCCGGTGAAGGCGATGGCGCAAAACACGACGGAATCCGCCAGCTGGCTGACGCCCGTGCTGCCGAGCACGCGGATCCAGAACTGCCGCTCCCCGGAAAATTTCCGCCGGATCGCGCCGAACAGCCGCACGTCCAGAAACTGCCCGACCAGATAGGCGGTCAGGCTGCCCGCCGCCACCCGGGGCATGAGGCCGAACAGCGTTTCCATGGCGTCCTGCGCCAAGTCTTCGGCCTGGGGTTCAAACGCCAGCACCATCTGCATGATCAGCGTGCAGGCCACCAGGCTGAAAAACCCGATCCACACCACCTGCCGGGCCGCCTTCTGGCCGAACTTCTCGTTGATGAGGTCCGTGGCCATGGACAGGGTGGCGAAAATCGTGTTGCCAAGGGTCATGACGATGCCCAGCATTTCGATCGTTTTGACGACCTGGATGTTGGCCATGAGCGGGACGAACCCGATCCAGGCGTACAGGCCGTTTTTCCCGAACAGCCGGCAGACGAGGAGAAACAGGGCGAAATTGACGGCCACAAACAGCAGGCCCCACAGGAAATTGAACATGGCAGACACGCTCCTTCGTTTTGTTCACGCGGGTTTTCGAGGACCGCGGGCGCCCGTTAAAAGCGCCAGAGCCGATTATATCACCGGAGCGGGCCAAATGGCATTGGAAATTCGAAAACCGGCCGGAAAAGCAAAAAAGCCGCACCGGACAAATCCGGTGCGGCGGCGCTTCGCCATGTTCGGGGGAACGTCACTTTCCGCCCTTGAGGCGGTCCCACGGCGTGCCGAGCAGCGGCAGCGCCCAGCGGTCAAGGCCCCACCAGCCCGCCACCTTCCAGGCCAGCACGAGCCAGGTGGCCAGGATGAACAGAAGCGGATTGGACGAAAGGGTGCCGGCAAACAGGAAGCTGACGTTCATGAAGCTGCCGAAGAACGCCGCGATGCCGGTCAGAAGGCCGAGAATGAGGCCGAGCCCGACGGCCACTTCGCCGAAGGCGACCAGGTAGGAAAACACTTTCGCGTTCGGCAGCGCGACGTTTTCCAGAAACGCGGCGTACCAGCCATACACCTGGCCTTCCTCCGCCTTCGCCAACGCGCCCTTGATGAAGCCGGTAACGGCGGCCCCGGCGTCTTCGCCGACCCATTTTTCGTTGGACAGCTTGCCCCAGCCCGATTTCAGCCACGTCCAGCCCAGATACAGCCGGATCAGGAGCCACAGCCAGGCCGAACGGGTGCTGGAGAACAGGAAATGGGAAACCGGGTTTTCGGAAACGACGATGGTGTGGCCTTCACGGAACGGCTTTGCCATGCAATGTCCCCCTCGCATCGGGAAAATGGTTCATCGCGATCCGGCCGGATGCCGATATCCGCCCGGGATTCACCACCATATTAGAAAACAATTCCCCCGGCTGTCAATCGAAAACTCCGTGAAAGTTCGGGCCGTTTCTCCCGGTCGGTCCCGGGACCGAGGCAAAAATCGGACTCGCGGCGCGGCACGGAATGCCCCGCAGCATGATGACGCGCCGGTTCCGGACCGGTATGCTGGAACCATCAACGACGAACGGAGGCTTGCCGCATGAATGTCAAAACGGACGGAAAAAAGCTGATCGGCCCGATTCTGGTGCTGGTCGGGCTCATGATGCTTTTCGGCGCCTGGGGCGGAGGCCCTGGCGCGGTGATCGGCCGCCTGTGGCCGGTCCTGTTCGTGCTGCCCGTCGGCATCCTGTTCCACGCGGCGTTTGTGCTGGGCTGGCGGATGCCCGGGCTGCTGGTGCCAGGCGGCGTGCTGGTGACCGTTGCCATCGTCAGCCAGATCGCCACGCTGTTTGACGCCTGGCACGTCATGTGGCCGGGATTCATCCTGGCGCCCGCCGTCGGCCTGGCGGAACTGTACCTGTTCGGGGGCCGCCATCCGGCGCTCCTGATCCCCGTCGCCATCCTTGCCTGCGTGTCCCTGTCCTTCTTCCTCGTGATGCTGGCCGGCCGCCTGCCGGCCCTCCCGGCCGCCGCGAAGCCGGCCGTGGCTGTCGCCATCATCGCCGCCGGCGCCTGGCTGCTGGCCGGCAAGAAGCGGCGCTGAGGGACGGCCGCCTGCCGTGCCGGCGGCCTCCCCCGCCGGCCGGCACGGCGGCGGCCAGGCGTTCACCAGGGCAGTTCCCGGCCGGTGTCCGCTTCGAGATAGAGCGGCTGCCGATGCACCTCGCCGCCCCGTTCCCGGATCGTCTTCAGGATGCAGACAGCGGCCTCGTCGGGCGTGAGCGGCCCCCTGTCGTCCCATTCGCCGCTCAAGAAGGTTTTGACCCAGCCCGGGTGCAAAATGAGCACGCGCCCGCCCCTGGAGCGGATCCGGTTGTGGATGATCGTTGATCCCATGTTCAGCGCGGCTTTCGCCATGCAGTAGCCGAACCAGGCTTCCCGGTACGACTGCCCGATGCTGCCCGCCTCCGACGAAATGTTGACGATGAGGCCGCCGCCGTTCATGACGGTGCCGAGGAGGGCGTTCGTCACCCGGATGGCGCCGAGGGCGGTCACATTGTAGACCCGGAGCATCTCTTCAAAATCGAGGACGTCCTCGATGGTGCGGGTCGTGTCGCCGAGAATGGCCGCATTGTTGACGAGAAAATCGAGGGCGTCCGTCCGGCTTCGCACGAACGCGCCCGCCGCGCGCACGCTCGCGTCGTTTCCCACGTCCAGATGAAACGCCTCAAGCCGAGGCCCGTGCTCCCGTTTCAGCGCCTCCATCGCGCCGTTTTCCTTCAGGATGCCCCCGGCAAAGACGGTGTACCCGTCTTCCAGCAGCCGTTTCACCAGCGAAAATCCGATGCCCCGGTCGGCGCCCGTCACGCACACGGTTTTTGTCCTTTTCATGCCCGTCCGCTCCCCGTCCGTCATCGGACGCGGGCCGGCGCGGCGCCGACCGTTCGCAGTTTCCAGATCGACGTTCCCAGATCCGCGAGCAGCTCGGCCGCCACGAGGACGGGCAACGCCCGTTGCGCGAACCGCCAGCCGCTTTCCGCGGCGCCGGCCGACGCGGCGTCCAGCACGCCCGCTTCCGCCAGTCCGCGAACCAGATCCGCGTTCCAGACGGACGGATCGGACACGAACACGAGCCCGGCAACGCCCGCCGCGAGGCCGGCCGCCGCGTGCCACAGCACGAGGCTCCGCGTCCACCGGCGCGCCGCCAGTTTGGCGATTTCCCGGACGAGCAGGACGGCGAAAGCGGGAAGAAGAACCATCAGATGGCCTTTGACGGCCGCCTGATCGAACAGAAGAATCACGTGAACCGATTCGCTCCGGTCGGCCACAAGCCATCCGGCCGAAGCGAGAAACAGCGTGAACGCGGCCACGAGCCAGGCAATGGCCGCCACCGGCTCCCGCAGACGGATGTCGAGGCCGGGATCCGGGACGGGAGGCAATTCCGCAGGCGACCAGTCTTTCCGTTCCGCCGCCCGGTCCGTTTCCGGCCGGCTGCCGCGGCGCTCGATGAGCGCGAAGACGATCGTCACCCAGGCGAACCCCTGCAGCACCGCCAAGAGCAGATCGACGGCATAGCCGGCCAGCAGGCTGACGGACTGCCGGGGATCAAACGCCAATTGGATGAGGAAGGCGACGGTCATCCCGAGCGCGATGGATGCCACCGTCACGGCGAGCACGGCAAGATAGGCGCCGTACACCCCGGGCCCGATCAGGTATCGCTCGCGGCCGCGGTATTTGGCGGCCAAATCCTCCGGATGCCCGGGCGCCTTCAGCACCGCCTCCGTCCGCCCGGCTTCCGACTGGTCCCCGTCGCCCCGTTCCTCCAGCATGTCTTCGATCAGGCCGCGCAATTCCCGTTCCACGTCCGCCCGCTGGCCTTGCGGCAGCCTGCGGGTCACCGCGTATACATAGCGGTCGATCCACTCCCTCATCGCCCTTGCTCCCCTTCCTCCAGCAATTTTTCCATTCCGGCGGCAACGGCCCGCCATTCCTCGCGCAGCCTGGCATAGACGTCCCGTCCGGCGGCGCTCAGCACGTAATATTTGCGGGGACGCGCCTCGTCGGTATCCCAGCGGCTTTCCAGGATGCCCTGCTTCTCCAGCCGGCGCAGCAGCGGATACAGCGTTCCCGCGTCCACCTCGAGACCCTTCTCCGCCAGCAGCGAAAGCAGGGAATAGCCGTATTGCGGCCCGGCCAGCTGGCTGAGCACGCCGACGGTGATCGTGCCCCGGCGCAGTTCCTGCGTCAGGCCGGCAATGATTTCTTCCATGTCCCGCATCGGATCCCCCCTGCCGCCATTATACTGTGTGACGCACAGTATTGTAAAGTACAATATATTAAAAATTTCTTATTGTTGAAAAAGACGCAACGTTTGCGCAAAGCCGGCTCCGGCCTTTCCGCGTCCCGGCGGAAACGCCGAAGCAACGCCCGCATCCGCGCCGGCGAACGGCCGCGGACGGGTCGCTTTTTTTGGATTTCACCGGAAAAAGCGGTATGATGGGAATACAAGGAGATGATGACAAGTGGACTTGAAACAGGCGCTCATCGAGCGTTTCCTTCGCTACGCGCAAGTGGACACCCGATCCGACGGCGAAAGCGAAAGCTGCCCGTCCACTCCCGGCCAGCTGGAACTGGGCCGCATGCTGGCGGAGGAGCTGAAGGCCATCGGCATGGAGGACGTCGCCGTTAACGCCAACGGTTACGTGACGGCGACGCTGCCCGCCAACACGGACGAACCGGTGCCTGTCATCGGCTTTCTCGCCCATCTGGACACGTCGCCGGAAATGTCCGGCGCAGGGGTCAAGCCGCGGGTCATCGACCGGTACGAGGGCGGCGACATCATATTGAACGAAGCGGAACGCATCGTCCTGTCCCCCCGCGAGTTCCCGGAGCTGGCCCGCTACGCCGGCCACACGCTGATCACCACGGACGGCACCACCCTGCTCGGCGCCGACGACAAAGCCGGCATCGCCGAAATCGTGACCGCCATGGACTATTTGCTGCGCCATCCGGAAATCAAACGCGGCAAGGTGCGCGTCGCCTTCACGCCCGACGAGGAAATCGGCCGGGGCGCGGACCGCTTCGACCCGGCCGCCTTCGGCGCCGCGTTCGCCTACACGGTGGACGGCGGGCCCCTCGGCGAGCTGCAGTTCGAGACGTTCAACGCCGCCGAAGCCCGGGTCGCGTTCCTTGGCACGAACGTCCATCCCGGCACGGCGAAAGGAAAAATGGTCAACGCGCTGCGCATGGCCGCCGCTTTCCTGGCGAAGCTGCCGGAGCGCGAGTCGCCTGAACAGACCGAAGGATACGAGGGCTTCTATCATCCCGTATCCCTGGAAGGCGACGTGGACAAGGCCGAACTCCGCCTCATCATCCGCGACTTCGACCGCGGCGGATTCGAGGCGCGCAAGGCGGCGCTTGCCGCCATCGCGGACGAACTTCGGGCCCGGTACGGTGAACGCCGCATTCAGATCAGCATCCGGGACCAGTATTACAACATGCGGGAGAAAATCGAACCGGTGATGGGGATTGTGGAGCTTGCCCGTCGGGCGATGGAAAACGCGGGGATCCGGCCGGTCGTCCGACCGGTGCGCGGCGGCACCGACGGCTCGCGGCTGTCGTTCATGGGACTGCCGACGCCGAACCTGTTCGCCGGCGGGGAAAACTGCCACGGCCGCTTCGAATATGTATCGGCGAACGTGATGCTGCAGGCCGTGAAAACGATCGTCGAAATCGTCCGGCTCGCGGCGGAAACGCCGGATCTGCCCGGCGCCCGACCGAAGGCGTGAAGTCAACGTGAGCCTTCAGCGGGAGACGAACGGATTGCCCTTTTCCCAAAACCGCCAGGGGTAGTCCTTCGCTTCGCCGCTGTTGTCGATGCCGATGCGCGGCCCGGCGGCGATGTCGCCCGCTTCCGGGCCTTCGGCAATGTACAGGGGCGGCATCCACAGGCAATGGCCGTAGAACGACCGGTCGATGCCCATCGCCCGGGTCAGCTTGCCCGGCCCGCTCGTCAAATCCCGCTCCCGTTTCACCGGCCCGCGGCGGCGGTGCATGCCGGCGATGCCGGCCTCCGGCTCGACGGCGCGGATCAGCACCGCTTCCGGACAGCCGACGCCGCCGCTGACCACGTTGAGCAGATGCTGGGTGTGCATGACGTACACATAGGCATGCCCCGGCGGGCCGTACATCACTTCGGTGCGGGGCGTCCGCCGGTTGCCGTAGCTGTGCGCGGCCCGGTCATGCGGGCCGATGTACGCCTCCGTCTCCACGATCCGGCCGATCAGCACTTCATCGCCGTCCGCCCGGACGAGCCGCTTGCCGATTAGCCGGCGGGCCAGTTCGAGGGTGGGCAGATGGAAAAAGGAAGGATCGACGGGCGCGGGAAGCCCGTCCGGACCGGCGCCGGACGGCGCCGGTCCGCCATTTGCGGCCCTTCCGCCCCGCGCGCCGGATGCGTCTTCCGCCGCCAATCCGGCCCGTTCGCGTCCGTCGGCCGTCACGGGCATTCGCCTCCTTGCGGGATGGTTTCGCAATTTGTCCCCCATTATAAAAAAGCGGCCCTCCGCCTTCAACCGCCGGACGCGCCTTGGGCCAGGGCGACGGCGACCGCGGGTGAAGCTTTCCGGGCGGGCGGCGCGTGATATACTGGAAACCGGGAACCGAAATCTTTTGCGAAGGGGGAATCCGGCATGCCAGGCAAAACGGAACTCGCCACGTTTGCCGGCGGCTGCTTCTGGTGCATGGTGGCGCCGTTCGAGGAGCTGCCCGGCGTGAAAAAGGTGACGAGCGGCTACACCGGCGGCCACAAGGAAAACCCGACCTACGAAGAAGTGTGCTCGGGCACGACGGGACACGTCGAGGCGGTGCAGATCGAATTCGATCCCGACCTGTTCCCCTATGAAAAGCTGGTGGAACTGTTCTGGCGCCAGATCGACCCGACGGACCCGGGCGGCCAGTTCGCCGACCGCGGCCCGTCGTACCGCACGGCCATTTTCTATCACAATGAGGAGCAGCGGCGCATCGCCGAGGAATCGAAGCGGCGCCTGGCGGAAAGCGGCCGGTTCGCCAAGCCGATCGTCACCGAAATCCGGCCGGCGACGGCGTTCTATCCGGCGGAAGAGTACCATCAGGACTTCCACCGGAAAAACCCGTTCCGCTACAAGACGTACCGCAAGGGATCGGGCCGCGACGCCTTCCTCGAAGCGCACTGGCGCATGAAGAAAAACCCGGACGAGCTGAAAAAGCGCCTGACGCCGATGCAGTACGACGTGACGCAGAACAACGCCACCGAACCGCCCTTCCGCAACGAATTCTGGAACCATTTCGAGGACGGCATCTACGTGGACGTCGTGTCCGGCGAACCGCTGTTTTCCTCGCTGGACAAATTTGACGCCGGCTGCGGCTGGCCGAGCTTTTCGAAACCCCTCGTGCCGGCCAACATCGTGGAACGGCTGGACTTCAGCCACGGGATGGTGCGGATCGAAGTGAGGAGCATGCAGGGCGACTCCCATCTCGGCCACGTGTTCGACGACGGGCCGGCGCCGACGGGATTGCGCTACTGCATCAATTCCGCCGCCCTGCGGTTCATTCCGAAGGACCGGCTGGAAGAGGAAGGATACGGGGAATTCAGGACGCTGTTTGACCGGGACCGTGGCGGGGATCCTGGCGCCGGCTGATCCATCGGGCCGCAAGCCCGGCGATCTGCCGGTTCGCATGACCGTTGATCCGCATCCGCTCCAGCGCTTCCCGCTGCCACAGCGCGCCCGGCGGCGGCGGGCATTCGCCGCAGACGTCCGCGCCGGCCAGCCGTTTCGCCGCCGCGATCGCTTCCATCATCCGGAGAAGCGCGTCCAGGTGCAGACTGCCCTGGTCCCAGTCGGTGCGGGCGTCCAGCGGCGACAGCACATCCTTGTCGACGCTGACGTACACCGCGTCGGTCGGAATGAGACGGACAAGCCGGCGGAGGTCCACCCCCGCGGCGGCCGCCTCCTCCGGCACCGCGATCACCCGGCTCCGCCAGGGCGCGGGAATGTCCCGGATGCTGTCGCGGCTGGCGCCGATGAGCAGCACCCGGCGCAGGTTCGGCAGGCGCCTCATCGCTTCCAGCGCCCACGACCCGCAGGAAATCGTCCGTTCGTCGGGCGATTCCATCATGTCGCTGTGGTGGTCGAACAGCACCAGCGTGAACGGCTCCTCCACTTCCCCCGCCAGCAGGAAGGTGGCATAGTGGTAGCTGCCCCGGCCGATCAGCGTCACGCCCCGCCGCTTCCGCTTCGCGAGGCGCCGCGCGATGCGCCCGAGCGTGTCGAAGCGGCAGTAGCCGTTCGTGCCGGGAATGTCCGTCAAATCCACCTGCTCGATGTCCGGCTGCAGCAGTTGCGCGTCGAATTCGAACGTCCGGTCGAAATGAAGCACCGAAACCAAACCTCTCATCGATCGCACTTCCTTTGCCCCGAAATTTCGCCCGTGTCCCCCGGGCGAGGCCGGATGCGCGGCATCGCCAACCGGATGTGCGTCATCGCCGGATATGCGGTTTTGACTAGTTGCTGCTTACGGTTGTCCGGATCCGGCGGGACCGTCCGCGCGGAAAATCCGCACCTTGCCGATGCGCCGCTCGCCGACCTCCGTCACCCGGAAGACGTGGCCGCCCCAGACGACTTCCGGCGTTTCGCCCGGTTCCGGCAGGCGGCCGAGCTCGCCGGTCAGAAACCCGTTCAGCGTGTCGTACTCGTCCACCGGCAGGCCGGCCTGCAGTTCGTCTTCCACGTCGTCGAGGCCGGCGATGCCGTCGGCCAGCCAACTCCCGTCTTCCAGCTGCACGATCGGCGGGGTGTCCTCATCGTATTCGTCGAAAATGTTGCCGACGATTTCCTCCAGCAAGTCTTCGATGGTCACGAGGCCCGCCGTGCCGCCGTACTCGTCGATGACGACGGCCATGTGTTCCTTGCGCGCCTGCATGTCGCGGAACAGTTCGTCCGTCGGGCGGGAAACCGGCGCGTGGTACGGCTTGCGGCACAGCGCTTCCAGCCGGAATTCCCGCTTCTCTCCGCCTTCCATGAACCGGAACAGCTCCTTGACGTGCAGAACGCCGACGATGTCGTCCAGGTTGGCGCCGTAGACCGGATAGCGGGTAAACTTCGTCCGGTTGACGACGCCGATGACCTCTTCGAAAGAAGCGGTTTTCGGCAGGGCCACGATGGACGTCCGGTGGGTCATGATGTCCGAGGCGATCTTGTTGTCGAATTCGAAGATGTTGTCGATCATCTCGCTTTCCGATTCCCGGATCGCGCCCTTTTTCTTGCCGGCGTCGACCAGCAGGCGGATCTCTTCCTCGGTCACCTGCTCCTCGTCGGCGTTCGGATCGACGCCCAGAAGCCGCACGATGGCGTTGGTGGACAGGGACAGGAAGCGGACGAACGGGCCCGCGGCGGCGGCGAGAAGCGCGAGCGGCCGGACCGCGATCCGCGCGATCGTTTCCGCTTTCTGCATCGCCAGCCGTTTCGGGACCAGTTCCCCGAACACAAGGGTAAAATAGGACAGGACGAGGGTAATGGCGACCACCGCGATGGCATTCAGCGTCGCCAGCGGCAGCGGCACCCCGAGGTCTTGCGCCCAGGCCGCCACGGTTTCCGAAAACCGGTCCGCGGCGAAGGCGCTGGCGAGAAACCCGGCCAGCGTGATGCCGATCTGGATCGTGGCGAGAAACCGGCTCGGCTCCCGCACCAGCGCCAGGATCGCCTTCGCCTTCCGGTCGCCCTCTTCGGCCTGCGCCGCCAGCCGGTTGTCGTTCAGCGAGATAAAGGCGATCTCCGAAGCGGCGAAAAAGGCGTTCAGCAAAATGAGAACGGCGAGCAGCAGCAATTCGGCCAAACGATCATCACCCTGATTCCAGTCTAGGAAATTCCGCCGGACGGCGCAAGTTTTCCGGTTTTTCCGGGAAACGGTTCACGGCCTTCGCTTTTTTTCCGGCGGGTGACAACTCCGCTTGTCTTTCGCGCCGTTTTTTGTTCTAATACGGGAGGAGCCACAGAGCGAAGGAGCTGTCACATTTTGGACACAAAGGAAATCCTGTTCAGCTTTCTGGGCGGTCTCGGCATCTTCCTGTTCGGGATCAAATACATGGGCGACGGGCTGCAGAACGCGGCCGGCGACCGGCTGCGAAACGTGCTGGACCGGTTCACGACAAACCCGTTCATGGGCGTGCTGGCCGGCGCGTTCATCACGATGATCATCCAGTCCAGCTCGGCCACCACGGTGCTGACGGTGGCGCTCGTGAACGCGGGGTTCATGACGCTGCGGCAGGCCATCGGCGTCATCATGGGCGCCAACATCGGCACGACGATGACGGCCTTCATCATCGGCATCGACCTCGGCGAGTACGCCCTGCCGATCATCGCCGCCGGCGCGGTGCTGATGTTTTTCTTCAAGAACAAAAGGATCAATTTCTTCGGCCGCATCGTTTTCGGCTTCGGCGCCCTGTTTTTCGGCCTGGAGACGATGAGCGACGGGCTCAAGCCGCTCAGGGATCTGGACTTCTTCCAGCAAATGACCCTGTCCTTCAGCGAAACGCCCCTCCTCGGCGTGGTGGCCGGCACGGTTTTCACCGTCATCGTGCAAAGTTCCAGCGCCACCATCGGCATCCTGCAGCAGCTGTATGCGGAAGGCGCCATTTCCCTGAAGGCGGCGCTGCCGGTGCTGTTCGGCGACAACATCGGCACGACGATCACCGCCATCCTCGCGTCCATCGGCGCTTCGGTTTCCGCCCGGCGGGCGGCGCTCGTGCACGTCAACTTCAACGTGATCGGCACCGTCATTTTTCTGGCGATTCTGCCGATCTTCACGCGATTCATCGCCTGGCTGCAGGACGCCCTGAACCTGAATCCGGAAATGGCCATCGCCTTCGCCCACGGGTCGTTCAACGTCACGAACACGATCATCCAGTTTCCGTTCATCGCCGTGCTGGCCTGGCTCGTCACCCGGCTGGTGCCGGGCGAGGACGTGACCGTCGAAGCGAAAGCCGTCCATCTGAACCCGGTGTTCATCAACCGTTCGCCGTCCATCGCCCTCGGGCAGGCCAAGGAAGAGATCAAGCGGATGGGCGAATTCGCCCTCAACATGGTGTCGGAAGCCTACCATTTCCTGAACGACGGCGACCGCAGGCACGCTGAACTGGCCGCCCAGTACGAAGAAGCCATCGACCGGCTCGACGCGGAAATCACCGATTATCTGGTGCAGCTGACCGGCAGCTCGATGGCCGCTTCCGAATCGCAGGAACTGAATGCCCTGCTCAACTCGATCCGGGACATCGAGCGCGTCGGCGACCATGCGGAAAACATCGTCGAACTGCTTGAAGCCCGCCTGGAGAAAAAGGTGAAGCTGACGCAGGACGCCATCGACGAGCTGAACGCCATGTTCCGGCTGACGCAGGAGACGCTGCAGGAAGCGCTCAAATCCCTGTACAACAACGACAAAAAGCTGGCCGTGCACGTGCTGTCCAGCGAGAAGGCGATCGACCAGATGGAGCGGGATTTGCGAAAATCCCACATCCAGCGCCTGAACGACAAGCTGTGCTCCGGCGAGGCGGGCATCTTCTTCGTCGAAATCGCCAGCAACCTGGAACGGATCGGCGACCATTCCGTCAACATCGCGGAAGCGGTGCTCGGCGAGGAAGAAGAAGAAGTGGACCCGGACGCGGAAGCGGCGGACCGGCTTCCGGTGCTTTGATCAAACGATTCATCAAGCCGCCGGCTTTGAAGCCGGCGGCTTTTTCGTTTCACGGCTCGCTGTCCAGAAACCCGGCCAGCGCCTCCGAATCCATCGGCCGGGCGTAATAGAACCCCTGCACCTCGTCGCACCCGAGAGACCGGAGCACGTCCAGCTGCTCTTTTCGCTCCACGCCCTCGGCCACCACGGTCATGTTCAGATGGTGCGCCATGGCGATCATCGACTGCACGATCCGCCGGTCCCGGTTTTCCGCCAGAATTTCGTCGACGAACGACTTGTCGATCTTGAGTTCGTCGATCGGCAGCCGCTTCAGGTAGGCGAGGGAACTGTAGCCGGTGCCGAAGTCGTCGATGGCCAGCCGCACGCCGATGGCCTTGAGCCGGGACAGGATGCGGATGGCCGATTCCGGATTGAACATGACGCTTTCCGTCAGCTCCAGCGTCAAGCAGGCCGGCTCAAGCCCCGCTTCGGCCAGCGCGTCCTCCACGTCGCCGACGATGTTTTGCCAGAACTGCTTGGCGGACACGTTGACGGAGACGGGCAGATGCCGGTTGCGTTCGTCCCGGAGCCGCCTGGCCATGCGGCACGCCTCGAACAGCACCCACCGGCCGATCGGCACGATGTCGCCGTTTTGCTCCGCAATCGGAATGAACTCGCCGGGCGGAATCGTCCCGCGCACCGGATGGTGCCAGCGGACGAGCGCCTCCAGGCCGGTGACCCGGCCGGTGGCCACGCTGATTTTCGGCTGGTAGTGCTGCACGAACTGCCCCCGGGCGAGCGCCTTCCGCAAATCTTTTTCCAGCAGCAGCCGGCGCCGGTCGTGCTCCGTCCGTTCCGCCGCCGGCTCCGGGATGTACAGCACGCCGGCATCCCGGGCCCGCGACAGCGAGCGGGCGGCGCAGTGGACGAGCACGTCCCCGTCCGTTCCGTCCCCGGGATACCGGGCGATGCCGATGTGCAGGGACGGCGAAATCTCGTCCGGCCCGATCTGGAACGGCGCCTTCAGCTCCCGCTCCACCTTCTGCAAAATCGCATCGTACCCCATGCCGCCGTCCAGCTTCGCAATGATTTTGAACGTGCTGGCATCCGTCCGCGACACGAAAAAGCGGCGGTCGGAAAAAGCGGCCAGCCGCCCGGCAACAGCCGCCATCAGCGCCTGGCTCTGCCGGCTGCCATACACGACCTGGAGATCCTCGAACCGGCTCACGCGGAGGGTGAGAAGCAGAAACGGCCGGCCTTCCCCGATGCATTGCTCCAGCTTCCCGAAAAACGAATGGGCATTCGGCAGGCCGGTCGCCTCGTCCAGGTAGGCCAGCTTGTGAATCCGCTCGTGGGCGGCCATCAGCTCGCCGATGTATTTATTCAGCAGGCCGTACAGCATGAAGGCGGTCAGCGCGACGAACAGCAGCCCCTTGACGATTTCGTACACCGGGATCCCGCCGCCGAACCAGAGGCCCATCAGCACGCTGCTGGCCAAAATCCAGAGCCATCCCGCGCCGAGATAGATCAGCGTGATCTTCGCCACGCTGGTTTTTTTGCCGGAATCCGCGCCGGACGAGGAAAAAAATTTCAACCCGACCGCCCCCGGAAAGCGCCTTTGACAAAATCTGTCGATTTCTATTATACCATTTGTCCGGGGACAACGTCAGCACAAGATGGAGGCATTCACGGGCGCGGACCGCCGGCCGGCCGCGCCCGCCTGACGAAGAACGCCAGTACGAGGCCGAGGACGAGCAGCATGCCGGAGGCGAAAAAGGTGTCGTTGATGCCGCCGAGCATGGCGCGGACGGCGATGTCCGCCCCGCCGGCGCCGGCGGCCGCCTCCGCCGCCAGCTCCCGGGCATGGGCCGCCTGCCGGATCTCCATGACGCTCATCAGAACGGCGGTCCCGATCGCCCCCGACACCTGGTTCAGCGTATTGTTCATCGCCGTGCCGTGGGGATACAGCGCCGGCGGCAGCTGGTTCAGGCCGTTGGTCGAAACGGGCATCATGACCATGGAGAAGCCGGCCATGCGCAGGGCGTGCACGGCCATCAGCCAGACGGTGCCGGTCTCCAGCGTCAGGCGGCTGAACAGGAAGGTCGTCACCGCGGTGATGACGAGGCCGGTGACGGCCAGCACGCGGGCGCCGTACCGGTCGAACAGGCGGCCGTTGACCGGCGACAGGGCGGCGTTGAGGATCGCCCCGGGCAGCAGCGTCAGGCCGGAATGCAGCGGCGAAAACCCGATCACCGTCTGCATGTAGATCGGCAGCAGCAGGATGCCGGAAAACATCGCCATGTTCAGGATCATCGTGATGGCCGATGCCAGGGAAAACATCGGATGGCGGAACACGCCGAAATTGAGCATCGGCCGGGCCATCCGGATTTGCCGCCGGATGAACAGCGCCAGCGACAAGGCGCCGGCGGGCAGCGCAACCAGGACATGGGGGCTCGACCAGCCCTGGCTGCCGGCCATGCTGAAGCCGTACAGCAGGCCGCCGAAGCCGATGCTGGAAAGAAGCAGCGACCCCTTGTCGAGCCGGTCGCCGGTGCGCGCTTTCCGGTCCCGGAGCAGAAACAGCCCCGCCAGCAAAATCGCCGCCGCCACCGGCAGCAGCATGTCGAACAGCATCCGCCAGTGGTGGTACTGCAATATCCACCCCGACAGCGTCGGGCCGATGGCCGGCGCGAACATGAGGATAAGGCCGAACACGCCCATGGCGGCGCCGCGGCGCTCCACCGGAAAGCTGACCAGCATGGCGTTCATCAGGAGCGGCATCATGATGGCGCTGCCCGCCGCCTGGACCATGCGTCCCGCCAGCAGGACGGGAAACGCCAGGCCCGGCGGAAACAGCGGCGCGTTGCCCGCCAGGACGGTGCCCAGGACAAACAGCGACATCGCCGCGAGAAACAGCCGGCGCACCGGGCAGTTTTCGATCAGGAAGGCGGTGGCCGGAATCAGGATGCCGTTGATCAGCATGAAGCCCGTCGTCAGCCATTGGACGACGGCCGGGCCGACGGACAGGTCCGCCATGATCGACGGCAGGGCCACGTTCAGCAGCGTATTGTTCAAAAAAGAAATAAACGCCCCGATCATCAGGACGGCGAGCATGCCATAGGGCGGTTTTCGCTTCTGTTCAGCAGGATGTGTTTCGGCCGGCGTTTCCATGTCGATCCTCCCCGTCTTGCCCGTTTCCGTGGCGACCCGGCGCTCCCATGACGGCGGCCGGGACGGCGAACCGCACTTGCCCCCTACTATAGCACACGCGAAAACTCGCTTACAAATCGAAAGCAAGGAGAAAGAGCCGCATTTTTCCAGCCGCGTGATCCGCTTGCTTCCGGTTTCCCCTCTCGGCGGTTTCTCTGTGCGGAAGGTTCTCTGTACGGCGGTTTCTGTGGGCGCCGGTTTCCGCCGGCGGCCGTTTCCTGCGCGGCGGCCCTTTCACCGGTTTCCGCCGGCGGTCGCTTTCCCTTCGGCGGTTTTTGCGGTCCGGTTGCTCCGGCGGGCAAAATGGGCTATCGTGGAGACGGGGACGGTTTGTCGCCTTTCATGTCGCAAAAAGGAGTTGGAAACGATGGCCACCGCGGCCGGAAAAATGGAAATCGGCATCAGCACGTTTCTGGAAGCGACGCCGGATCCGGTGACGGGACAACGGATCAGCCACGCGGAGCGGCTCCGCAACGCGATCGAGGAGATGGTGCTGGCCGACGAGGTCGGCCTGGACGTGTACGGCGTGGGCGAACACCACCGGCCGGACTACGCCTGCTCCGCTCCGGCGGTCGTGCTGGCGGCCGGCGCTTCCCGCACGAAGCGCATCCGCCTCACCAGCGCCGTCAGCATCCTGTCCTCGGACGACCCCGTCCGGGTGTTCCAGGATTTCGCCACCCTGGACGGCCTGTCGAACGGCCGGGCGGAAATCATGGCCGGGCGCGGTTCGTTCATCGAATCGTTCCCGCTGTTCGGGTACAGCCTGCAAGACTACGACGAGCTGTTCGAGGAAAAGCTGGATCTCCTGCTGAAAATCCGCGAAGCCGAGCATGTGACCTGGTCGGGAAAACACCGCCCCGCCATCCGCAACCTGGGCGTATACCCCCGGCCGGTGCAGCAACCGCTGCCGGTGTGGATCGCCACCGGCGGCAACCCGGAGTCCGCCATCCGGGCCGGCACGCTGGGCCTGCCGGTCTGCTTCGCCATCATCGGCGGCATGCCGGAACGGTTCGCGCCGCTTGTCGAACTGTACCGGGAAGCGGCCCGCCGGGCCGGGCACGATCCCGCCCGGCTGAAAGTCGCCACCCATTCCCACGGCTTCGTCGCCGACACGAAGGAGCGGGCGGACGAACTGTTCTTCCCGCCGACCCAGTTCCAGATGAACGTCATCGGCCGGGAGCGGGGCTGGCCGCCGTACACGCGGGAGACGTACGAAGCCGCCAAGAGCCTCCGCGGCGCCCTCTATGTCGGCGATCCGGAATACGTGGCGGAAAAAATCGTCCTGCTGCGGCAAAACCTCGGCATCGACCGGTTTTTCCTGCACATCAACGTCGGCACGATGCCCCACAAAGACGTGCTCCGCGCCATCGAGCTGCTCGGCACGAAGGTGGCGCCCCTCGTCCGGAAGGAACTGAAGCGGCTGGAGGGGACGGGAAACCGGGAGCGGAATCCGTAAGCGGGCCGTCATCAAAAGGCTGTCAAAAAGGCTGTTTTCCGGCCCCGCACGCCGGAGAACAGCCTTTTGCCTTTTGCCTTTTGTCTATTGTCTTTTTGCTTTTGGCTTGAGACGTTTGGCTTTTGGCTCTTGCCTTCAGCGACTTCGGTTCCGCCGGGGGGGCGGTTGCGCCCGCCTCAGCCGGCGGACCGGATCCACACCGCCATTTCGCCTTCCCCGCGGTTGCCCCACAGGAAGTACGGAATGGCCGTCAGCGTCACCGGCCGCTTCGCCGCCTTCGCTTTCCGGTACAGCGCGTCGCCGAACGGCTCCGGATCGTCCCGCCATCCTTCGGCCCGGATGACGGCGATCCGTCCCCACGGCGTGTCCTCCATCCGCACGTCGGGTTCGGCTTCCGGCGACACGGACAGGGCGGCCAGCAGCGGGCCGTTGTCCGCTTCCTCGAAGCAGTAGACGAGCGGGCCCCGCACGAGCGCCACTTTGCCCCGGTCGGCGCGCACCGCCGGATGCGCCTCCATCCATGCCGCTTCCATCGGCAGCGTCAGCTCCACGGCATCGCCGTCCCGCCACTGCCGTTCGATGATGACGTAGCCATGTTCCGTCCGCGCATCCCGGACGTCCTCGCCGTTCAGCCGGATGCGCGGCTTGCCGGCGAGCCAGCCCGGCAGGCGCAGCGCCAGACGGAACCGGACCGGCGCTTCGGGCGATACGGCAAGGCACGCCGTCCCTTCCCAGGGCAGCGCGGATTCAATCCGGACGCGGACCGGCGTGCCGCCGAAGGCGACCGCCGTCTCGTTGCCGATGTACAGATGGGCGTACAGGGTCCGATCGTCCGCCGTCCAGATGTACCGGCCGAGGGACGTTATGAGGCGCGCCAGGTTCGGCGGGCAGCAGGCGCAGCCGAACCACGGCTGGCGCACCGGCTTCACGTGGTGTTTGCCCGGACTTTTCCGGCACGCCTCCGGCCATACTTCCAGCGGATTGACGTAGAAGAAGTGCCGCCCGTCCGCGGCCATGCTGCCGATGACGACGTTGTACAGCGCCCGTTCCATCACGTCGGCGTATGCCGCCTGCGGCTCAAGCAGCAGCATCCGGTGCGCGAAGAAGATGAGCCCGATGGAGGCGCACGTTTCCGCATAGACGGTGTCGTTCGGCAGGTCGTAGTCGAAGGTGAACGCTTCCCCGTGATGGGTCGATCCGATGCCGCCCGTGATGTACATCCGCCGGCGGGTGATGCTGCGCCACAGCCGCTCGCAGGCCGCCTTCAGCGACGCGTCGCCGCATTCCCGCGCCAGATCCGCCATTGCCGCATACATGTAGACGGCGCGGACCGCGTGCCCGACGGCGTCTTCCTGCTCGCGGACCGGCGCGTGCGCTTGAAAATAGGCCAGGTGCGGCTTTTTCCCCTTTTCCGACTCCCAGTGCCGCTCATAACCGGGCCGTCCGAATTCCTGCAGGAAGAAATTCGGCTCCCGTCCCCGCTCGTCGATGAAAAACCGGCTGAGCCGCAAATACCGCTCGTTGCCCGTCGCCCGGTACAGCTTCACCAGCGCCAGCTCGATTTCCTGGTGCCCGTCGTAGCCGCGCAATTTGCCTTCCTCCGGCCCGAACACCGAATCGATGTGGTCGGCAAACCGGCACATGGCGTCCAGCAGCTTCCGCTTGCCCGTCGCCTCCCAATAAGCCACCGCCGCCTCGATCATATGCCCGGCCACGTACAATTCGTGGCAGTCCGTCAGGTTCGTCCAGCGCCGCCCGGGTTCCTTGACCGTAAAATAGGTGTTCAGGTACCCGTCTTCCCATTGGGCCGCCGTGACGAGGTCGATGACGCCGTCCGCCGTCCGTTCCAGTTCGGGATCGGGATGGGCGGCCAGCGAATAGGCCGCCGCCTCCAGCCACTTGGCCACGTCGCTGTCCTGGAACACCATGCCGCCATATTCGCCTTCCTCCAGTCCGGCGGCGATGCGGAAATTGCGGATGGCATGGCTCGGCTCGGCGTCCGGCACCCGGTCGTTCAGCGCCTCCCATTGATAGGGAATGACCGTTTCCCGGACGAGCCGGATGAAGGCCGACCAGAAGCCGTCGGTGATCTTGACGCGGCGAAGATCCGGCGTCTGCACGGGGACATCCCTCCTAGAACAACCGTTTTTTCAACTGGGCGAAATTGTTTTCCATGGAGCGCACGTCGCTCGGCGTTTTCGGGATCGGGTGGGCGTAGCGGCCGTCGTTGCGGACGGCCAGTTTGTAGTGTTTGCCATCTTCGGTGATGTCGAACCCGAGCCGCACGAGTTCCCGCCTGCCCTTCGCGGAAAGGCCCCCCGTCTCCGTCAGGATCGCCTTGATCTTGGCCAGGAACGTCTCCTTGTTGTTGGTGCGCGCATTGGCGTCCAGGATGGAGGCCAGCATGTTGCGCGCGCGCATGGAGCAATGGCCCGTCCGGATGCGGTCTTCCAGCACTTCCATCACCAGTTCCGCCTGTTCGTTTTCGAACAGTTCGGGTTCGCTGCCTTTGAGCAGCAAGGGCGTTCTCTCTTCCAGGCCGCTGTCCAGCATCGCCTGAGCCATTTCTCGCAGGTACCGGACTTCCGCTTCCAGGCTGCTGATCTGCTCCCGCATCGCTTCATTTTCCTTCAGGGCCATTTCCAGCAAAAGTTCCGCTTCCTCGGCGCCCGCGCGATGCCGTTCCAGCTTCTGCTGGAATTTCAGCTGCTGGGCGCGGAACCAGCGGCATTCGTCGGGAATGCGGCGGGTATTGAGGCCCCTTTTGATGTAGTCCAGGATTTTCTGGCCGATATCTTCCTGCGGAATGCGCGGGTAAAACCGCCTGTAGCTGCGGTTCGGCCAATAGATGCCGACGGAGCCGTTGTAGGCGTTTTTGCCGTCGGTCCGTTCCCGCAGCGCCTTGGACCATTCGCTGTCCGTTTCGTAGAACACATGGGCCAGCCCGCCCAGCCGCTGGCCGAGACGGACCGGATCGACGATGGCATCGTCGCCGAAAAACGGCCTGCTCACATACACGACGGGCAGCCGGTTGTTCCGTTCGCCGTTCAGGAGCGCGGCGACGAGATCCAGATTGTCCGGCGTCACCGGTTTTGCCGCCGTTTCGATGAGCAGGCCGTCGTCAAGCATGGGGCCGGTTTCCCGGATGAGAAGTCCGACGATGTAGGGGGTTTTCGGCAGTTCAACATGGGCGTCCAGATCGAAGCGGGAACGCGACGAGACGATGGCCACCGGAAATTCGTCCGCCTTTTTGCAGCCGACCACGTCGGTCCACCATTCGCCTTCCTCGTCCCTGCGCACGTGGCGGACGCCGCAATGGACGGCGCCGTCCGCTTCCACCCGGACAAATTCCAGCGATTCCAGGTCGCTGTCGTAGCGAAGCCCGTCGTGGATCGGCCGGCTGTCCAGCGGCAGCGTGCGGTGCGGGCTGCCTTGCTGCCATTGCCGGCACAATTCGAGAAACCGGTCGACGGACGTGTCCGCCGACAGCGGAAGCACCGTGTTGAATCCGATCATGGATGCCCTCTCCCTGTTGTGATGTCCGAGCCCGTGTTGCCGATATTCTCCATTATACCTGACGGGCTCGCGAAGCTGGATCCTTTTTTTGCGGGCGCGGTCATGATGCCGGTTATGCAAATGGAGCCGGATCCACTAAAATAGAACTGGAGCGTCAACCGTTTTGATCACCCTTTTTTGAGGGTCGTCAAATCTTTCGATGATCGTCAAACCTTTTTGATCGACAGCCCTTTTGTTCATCAAACCTTTTGATCGGGAAGGCGGAATGTTCGCATGAAGTTGTCGAGTCTGCTGTCCGACGGCATGGTGTTGCAGCGGAAGGCGAAAATCCGCATCGGCGGCGGGACGGACCCGGGCCGCCCGGTGCGCGTCTCGTTCCAGGGACGTTCGTTCGAAGCCGTCGCCGACGCCAGCGGACGCTGGTCCGTGACGCTGGACGGCCTGCAGGAAGGCGGCCCTTTCGAGATGGTCATTGCGGCCGATGAAGAACGGGTCATCCGCGACGTGCTGGTCGGCGACGTCTGGGTGCTCGGCGGCCAGTCGAACATGGAATTGCCGGTGCGCAGGACGCTGGACCGGCTGGCGGATGAAGTCCGCGGCGCGGATTATCCGTTCATCCGGCAGTTCAACGTGCCGCAGATCTACAATTTCCATGGCCCGCGGGACGAGGTGCAGGGCGGCCGGTGGATCGCCGCCACGGGCGACGGGGTGCTGGATTTCAGCGCCGTCGGCTTTTTCTTCGCCCGCCGGATCCACGAACGGCTCGGCGTGCCCGTCGGCCTGGTCATGGCCGCCGTGGGCGGCACCCCCGTCGAGTCGTGGATGCGGGAAGAGACGCTCCGGCGCATCGGCGGGTATGACGAGGAGCTGGACCGGCTGAAAAACGATGCCTGGGTGGCGGATGTCCAGGCGCGGGACGCGGCGCGAAACGAAGCCTGGTATCGCACGCTGAACGAACGGGACGCCGGCACGGCGCAAGGCTGGCACCGGGAAGAGACGGACGATGCGGGCTGGGCCGTGCGCGACATTCCCGGTTCGTGGCGGGGCAGCGAGCTGGACGGGTTGTTCGGGGCGGTCTGGTTCCGCCGGGAATTCCATCTGCCCGCCGACCTGGCGGGGAAAGAAGCCAAGCTCATGCTCGGCACCATCGTCGACGCGGACGACGCCTACGTCAACGGCATTCCGGTGGGCAGCACGGCCTACCGCTACCCGCCCAGGCGCTACGAGATCCCGGCGGGCGTCCTGAAGACGGGCCGCAACGTCATCGCCGTTCGCGTGCTGGCGACCCACAACACCGGCGAGTTCGTGCCGGACATGCCGTACAAATTGGTGATCGGCGGCCGTGAAATCGATCTTTCGGGCAAGTGGCGGTACCGGATCGGCACGCGGATGGAGCGGCTTGAACCCCAAACCTTCTTCCAATACAAGCCGGCCGGCATGTACAACGGCATGATCGCGCCGATCCGCCACGTCGCCATGACCGGCGTGCTGTGGTATCAGGGCGAATCGAACGCCGGCCGCCCGGCGGGGTACCGCCGCCTGTTCCGCGAGATGGTGCGGGACTGGCGCGAAACGTGGGGCATCGGCGAGTTTCCGTTCCTTTTTGTGCAGCTGGCCAATTTCGATCCCGGGGATCCGGATCCCGCCTCGTGGGCGCCGATCCGGGAGGAGCAGCGGCTGAGCCTGGACGTGCCGAATTCGGCCATGGCCGTCGCCATCGATTGCGGGGAATACAACGACCTGCATCCGCAGGACAAAAAAACCGTCGGCGAGCGGCTGGCGCTGTGCGCCCGCCGGTTGGCCTACGGCGAGGACATTGTCGCAAGCGGCCCGCTTTTCAAAGGCATGGAGCGGCGGGCGGGCTCGATCAGGGTGGCGTTCGACCACGTCGGGAGCGGGCTCGTGGCCAGGGGCGGCGGCGAGTTGAGCGGATTCGAGGTGTGCGGCGCCGACGGCCGCTTTGTGCCGGCCCGTGCGACCATCGACGGCGACGGCGTCATCGTGTCGAGCCCGGACGTGCCGGACCCTGTCCACGTGCGCTACGCATGGCGCAACCATCCGGCGGATGCCAACCTGTACAACCGGGAAGGCCTGCCGGCGTCGCCGTTTTCGTCGGCATATGAATGAGCGGCCGAGCCGTGGGGAGCCGTGGGGATGGCGCATGTTCGCCAGTTGGTCCAACAATCGGAGGAAGCGGCTCAAAAAGGGGCTGTCCGATTCGCCGGCAGGCGAGCCGAACGGGGGATTAAGGGAAAAACGGAGGACCGGATGGCAGTTCGGGCCTCCGTTTTTGCCTTGCTGCAGAAAAGATGCTCGAATTTATCGATCAACGAGCCCTGATGTCCCGTTTCCGCAGGTGAGATAATCGATTATCTCGAGCATCTCTTCCCGATTCCCCGCTTTCACAAGCGAGTTGATCGACTTTTTCGGGCATCTCGCCTCGATTCCCCGCTTCCGCAGGCGAGTTAATCGAGTTTTTCGAGTATCTCGCCTCGATTCCCCGCCTTCGCTAGCGAGTTAATCGAGTTTTTCGAGTATCTCGCCTCGATTCCCCGCTTCCGCAGGCGAGTTAATCGAGTTTTTCGAGTATCTCGCCTCGATTCCCCGTTTCCGCAGGCGAGTTAATCGAGTTTTTCGAGTATCTCGCCTCGATTCCCCGCTTCCGCAGGCGAGTTGGTCGATTTTCTCGAGCATCTCGCCCATTCCCAGGGTTTCACCGTCCGTTCGCCAGCAGCGGCCGCAGGAAAGCCGCCAGTTCTTTCGCCGCCTGCTTGTGGGCCTTCTTCCCCGGGTGGCTGCGCGCCCCCGCCGTCCGTTCCGTCATGGCCGAAAGCCGGCACACCGACACCCGCCGGTCGCCGGTTTCATGGATGCAGCGGTCCACGGCCCGGCAGATGGACGGCATCATGGGCGCCCCGAGCATGCCGTACGCCCAGGCGAGATGCGCGTCCGGCATAATAAAGAAGCCGCTCCTCTCCGCGCGGGAGAGACCCCCCCGCGGAAAGAAGCGGACTTCGCCGGAACCGTTACGCCGTCACGGCCCGGTCCGCATCGGTAAGCCCCAGCGTTTCGGCCGTCTCCGCCTGCACCCGGCGCAGCAGGTCGGGATTTTTGTGCAGGGACAGGCCGTAGGACGGGATCATCTCCCGGATTTTCGGCTCCCATTCGGCCAGCCGGTCCTTGAAGCACCGGCGGATCACTTCCAGCATGATGGACACCGCCGTGGAAGCGCCGGGCGAGGCGCCCAGCAGGGCGGCGATGGAGCCGTCGGCGGCGCTGATCACTTCCGTGCCGAATTGCAGCGTGCCCCGCGCCTGCGGCGTATCCTTGATGATCTGCACCCGCTGGCCCGCGACGATCAGCTCCCAGTCTTCCAGCCGGGCCGTCGGGACGAACTCCCGGAGCTCCGCCAGCCGCTGCTCCTTCGACAGCATCACCTGCCCGACCAGATAGCCGGTGAGGGACATGTTGTTGATGCCGGCTGCCACCATCGTCGTCAGGTTGTGGGTTTTCACCGACTTGAGGAGATCCAGCATGGAACCGAACTTCAGGAACTTCGGCGAGAAGCCGGCGAACGGCCCGAACAGGAGCGATTTCTCGCCGCCAATGTAGCGGGTGTCCAGATGCGGCACCGACATCGGCGGCGCGCCGACCTTCGCCTTGCCGTACACTTTGGCGTGGTGCTGCGCCACGAGTTCCGGGTTCCTGCACACCATGAACAGGCCGCTGACCGGAAAGCCGCCGATGCCCTTTCCTTCCGGAATGCCGGATTTCTGCAGCAGGTGCAGGCTGCCGCCGCCGGCGCCGATGAAGACGAACCGCGCTTCGCGGGTTTCCACGGCCCCGGAAGACAGGTCTTTCACCTTCAGCCGCCAGCCGCCGTCCGGCGCCCGCTCGAGATCTTCCACCTGGCGGTTGAAATGAAGCTCGACGCCATGTTGGGTCAAATGGTCGAACAACAGGCGCGTCAGGGCGCCGAAATTGACGTCCGTGCCGGACTCGACCCGCGTGGCCGCGATGGACCTGTCCACCTGGCGCTCCTTCATCATGAGCGGAATCCATTCCGCCAGGCGCCCCGGATCGTCGGAAAACGCCATGTCGGCAAACAGCGGATTTTCCTTCATCGTCTCATGCCGCTTGCGCAAAAAGGCGACGTCCCGCTCGCCCTGCACGAAGCTCATGTGGGGCACCCGGGCGATGAAGTCCCGCGGATTGCGGACGAGCTGCCGGCTGACGAGATACGACCAGAACTGCCGGGACACCTGGAACTCCTCGTTCACCTTGATCGCCTTGCCGATGTCGATGGTGCCGTCCGGCTTCTCCGTCGTGTAGTTCAGCTCGCACAGGGAAGCGTGGCCCGTCCCGGCGTTGTTCCACTCATTGGAGCTTTCCTCGCCCGCCGCGGATCGCCGCTCGAACACGGTGATCGTCCATCCCGGCGCCAGTTCCTTCAGCAGCACGCCGAGCGTGGCGCTCATGATGCCGGCGCCGATCAGAATGACGTCGGTTTTTTTGTTCATTCCGTCCATGGGCTCTCGTCCTGTTCTTATCCTTTGTCTTTTTCCGTCCAACATACGGTCCATTGTCAGTTTAGCACGATTGCCCCCGATTTTGAACAAGCAGTTGGAGGCAGACGGGCATGCCCGGATGCCGGAAAGCTTCGCAGGGGCGTTCGCGGCCCGCCGTCCGCCGCGTCACGCCGATTCCCGGCGCCCGCCGCGTCAAACCGATTCCAGCACCAGCTTCTCCAGTTCCAGCGGCTGGACGAAGGCGCCGTCCTTGTACGCCCGCATGTTGCCGCCGGAAATTTCGTCGATCAAGAGGACGCGCCCGTCCCGCTTCGACCGGCCGAATTCGAATTTGATGTCGTACAGGTCGAGACCTCTCTTCGCCAGCTCGTCTCTCACGAAGCCCGCGATTTGCCGCGTCAGCCGCTCCAGTTCGTCGTATTCTTCTTCCGTCATGATGCCCAGCATCGCGAGGGCGGCCTTGCCGATCGGCGGGTCCTGGCGGGCGTCGTCCTTCAGGGTCACTTCCACGAAGGCGTCAAGCGGCTGCCCCTCAGTCACATAATCGCCGTACCGGCGCACGAAGCTGCCCGCCGCCCGGAAGCGGCAGATGAACTCCACCCCGCGTTTCCCGAAAATGCCGGCGGGCACGACGGTCATCGTCGCGGCGTCGGCGTCCGCGTCGACGTAATGGGTCGGGATGCCCGCGTCGCGCAGCTTCTCGAAGAAATATTTCGTCAGCCGGAGACCCGCTCTCCCCGCGCCCTCCATCACCAGGCCGACGGTGTTGGCGCCGGGATCGAACACGCCGTTTTCGCCGGTGACGTCGTCCTTGAACTTGAGCAGGTAATGGCCGTTTTCCAGTTCAAAAACGTCTTTCGTTTTGCCGGAATAGATCTTTTTCAAGGCCGTGCTTCTCCTCTCTCCGTGGATTTCCCGTCAAACCGTCTCCGCCTTCACGTCGTTCACCAGCGTGCCGATCCCCTCGATCTCCACTTCCACCCGGTCGCCCGGCTCCAGGAAACGCTGCGGATCGCGCGCCGCCCCGACGCCGCCCGGCGTGCCGGTCACGATGACATCGCCGGGCTGCAGCATCGCAAAGGTGGACACGTACCGGATGATCTCGGCAATCGGGAAGATCATCCGATCCGTCGTCGTCCGCTGCATCACCTCGCCGTTCACGCGGGTTTCCAGCTTCAGCGGCTTCGCGGTCGGGTCGATGTCGTCCGACGTCACCATCCACGGGCCGAACGCCCCCGTGGACATGAAATTTTTGCCCGGGCCCCACTGGGACGTGTGCCGCTGCCAGTCCCGCACCGACGCGTCGTTGTAGCAGGCATAGCCCGCCACATGGGACAGGGCCTCCTCCGCCTTGATGCGGCGCCCCGCCTTGCCGATGACGACCGCCAGTTCCCCTTCGAAGTCAAGCCGGTCCGACTCCGCCGGCTTCAGGAGGGGGCCCCGGTGCCCGACCTGGGAACCGGCCAGGCGGATGAAGACGGTCGGATGTTCCGCCTGCTGCCTCCCCGTTTCTTCCACGTGGTCCCGGTAGTTCAGGCCGACGCACAAAATTTTGTCCGGGTTCGGGATGACCGGGAGAAATTCCACGTCGTCGAACCCGGCGTCCGCCGTCCCTTTTTCCAGCAGCTCGCGCACCCGCCGGTCCGTCGGTCCCCCCTTGGCCAAAAAGGACCTCAAATCGGCGTAATCCTCCCCGAAGCGCGCGCCCAGATCCACGAATCCATCTTCCAGCGCCGCGCCGAAGCTCGTCCGGCTTCCCGTCCGAAAACTGGCCAGTTTCAAAGCGATCGACTCCCCTCGCGTGTCCTCGTCGCAAACGATTGCCCCATTGCGCATCACCATCCATTATGACATGGGAGGCCGCGAAAGAAAAACCGGTCCGCTGTCCGCGGACCGGCCGGCCCTTCACCGGATTTCCGCCCGGCCGCCTTGCCGCTCCGCCAACGTCAGCAGCCGGTCCATGATGATGTAGGCCTGTTCATGGCTCAGCGTGGGTGCTGGTATTGATGTACACATAGTTGTAATACTCGACGCAGAGCCCTTTCGATTTCATGAATTCGGACATGCTCATGCCGGTGGCCCGCCTGATCACGTGGGCCGCCAGAAGCGCAAAATCTTCCCGCGTGATGGGAGACTGGTAGATGCCCCGGTACCACGCGCTGTCGTTGATCGACCATTTCCAGGGCGGTCGGTTCGTCGATCAGTTCGGAGCGGACTTCGATTTTCACGCCGTATTCCCGTTCCAGCCGCGTTTTGTCCACATGGCGGACCCGGTGCTCCCACTTGTCCGGCTGCGTGACGGGCACGTCCAGCCGTTTGCCCCACCGCCGCACGGGATGGCCCTGGCGGATCGCTTCCATCATGCGGGCCGCCTCTTCTTTGCTGACGATCCGCAGAAACACCCTGCCCGGGATATGATTCGGATCAACGACGGGAATGTTGACGGAAGCGTAATAGGCGTTGCCCTGCAGATGGTCATAACGGAGTTCCGATTCGTCCGTCTTTTTGGTCGGCTTGACCGCCTGCATGAAGTCCGGGTTGACAAAAAACGCGGATTCGGGAATGTAGTGGTCCAGGTTGATGTATTGCGGGGTCCTCGGGTCCGATTCGTCATGGATGACCCAGTTGTCCAGGACGCCCACTTCGGTGAGGCCCATATGTTCTTCCGAGTCGTTGAAGTCCACGCCCGGCGCATCGCCCAGGTACTCCACCTTGATCGATCCGCCGTCCACGACGGGCAGAATGTACTGCGGATAAAGATCGCCCACCCGGTTCAGGGCGATGAACACTTCGTCGTACGCGTCCACTTTCCCTCTGCCACTTGCACGCCCACGACGCCGGTGATGGTGAACCGGACTTTGTGGGGCTGGTTGTAGTAGTTGGCGTTGGTTACCACGCCTTCCCAGATCAGGGTGGCATGCGTTTCCGCCCCGGCGGGCGCCGGCGCGCCGGGCCACAGGATCAGGACGGCCATCAGACAAAGAACGGCTTTTTTCATTTTTTTCTCTGTACGCTCCTTTTTCGACACGATTCCCCTCTACACATTCCCATCTTTCCGCAATTTTCCTTCTTTTTCAACAAACAAAAAAGAACCTTCCCCTCAGCGGGGAAGGCTCCGGCAGGCGGGCCCCGCCCGTCAAACCGTGCGGAAGCCCGACGGCAGGCGGCCGGTCCGGCGAATTTCCCGGATTTGCGCCAGGGTCAGCCGCCTGTTGGAGATGATCAGGGATTCGGGATCGTCGCCCCGGATGATGTCGTCCAGGTCGGGAAGGTTGGTCGTTCCCCGGAACACCCGGAAATTGCCCCTGAAGTTGCTCCGGCTGAACAGCACCAGGGTGGCATTGGCGCTCGGCGAAAAGAAGCGGAGGCTCTCGATGCCGCCATAGAGCCGGTCCAGGTTGCGCAGCCCGACGTTGCCGCGCCACGTGAAGCGGCGTCCGCGGAAATTTTCGTCCGTCCACAGCCTGAGCCGGGGATACACGACCTGCTGCGAAATGGTGACCTTCAACCCTTGTTCACCTCCTCCGGTTCCAGCATATGGTCCCGGCGGAGGCGAAGCTTGTGCGGCCGCCTCTTCAGACGGTAGTTTGTGCCGCGGCGCCCGTTCCCGCTTCCGGTTCAGCCGGCGAAGCCGGCTTGACGAGGGCCTTCTTCTCCCACGCCCGGCTTTTCCAGCGCAGCATCATGAGGAGGCCCCGCACCCATTCGTCCACGGCGAAGGCGATCCAGATGCCCGCAAGGCCGATGCCGAGGTGCACGCCCAGCCACCAGGCCAGCGGCACGGCGACGCCCCACATGGAGAAGACGCCCATCAGCACGGGAAACCGGGCATCGCATGACGGGCCGCAAACAGGCTCAGTTTTTTCCGATCAGCCGTTCGACGAACCGGCTGGCCGCCGGCGCCGGCGGCACGCCCTTCAGCAGGCACACCCCCACGGTCCGCTTCGGGACGGGGGGCGTGACGGGAATTTCGTGCACGAGCCCGCGGTCCAGATACTCGCGGGAAAATTCCCGGACCACGCAGGCGATGCCCAGGTTGATGCTGGCAAAATCGAGGAGCAGCGCGTGGGAACCGAGCTCGAACTCCGGCGCGACGGCAATGCCGTGGGATTTGAGAAACGCTTCCACGTAGCGGCGCGAATTCGAGTTCGGTTCCAGCAGGATGAGGGGGTGCTTGGCGATGTCCGCCAAAGGGACGGGCCCGCCTTCCGGCAGAAAACGGTAGGCGCTCCCGCCGACGAAAATGTCCTGCACCTCCAGGCAGTCGATCCTGTCCAGGGCCGGGTCCGGAACGGGCAGATTGCAGATGCCGATCTGGACGACGCCCTCTTTGAGCATCCGGCAAATTTCCGGCGTCGTGCCGTTGTAGATTTTGTACCGGATGTTCGGATGGTCGACCCGGAACGCCTCCAGCGCCGGCAGCAGCACATGCCGCGAAATCGTGTCGCCGACGCCGATTTTCAGTTCGCCGGTCTCGACGTTTTTCAATTCCCGCAGCTTCCCTTCGCCCGCTTCGATCATGTTCAGCGCGCTTTTCGCATGCTCGTACAGCAGGGCCCCTTCATCCGTCAGCGCGACCCCCTTGGGCAAGCGGCGAAACAGCCTCGCGTCCAGCTCCCGCTCCAGCTGCATGACCGCCTGGCTGACCGCCGACTGGGACATGAACAGTTCCTCCGCGGCGCGGGAAATGTTTCCGTTTTTCGCCACGGCGCAAAACACCCGGTACAAGTCGAGCCTGCCCATTCCATCATCCTGCCTTATATCGTGTATTTGATATATCTATTTTACTTATACCTTACTTTTCGTGTAGGATGTTACCGGCAAAAAAAAATCGGGGAGCGATCGGAACATGACCAGAATGGCGGGGACGACCGTCAGGGGCCTGCGCAGCCCGATCGTGCGGCGGGGCGATTCCATCGAGGAGATCGTGGTCGATACCGTGCTGAAGGCGGCGGAAGCGGAAGGCTTCGAGCCGCGGGACCGGGACATCGTGGCCGTCACGGAATCCGTCGTCGCCCGGGCCCAGGGCAATTACGCCACCGTGGAGCAGATCGCGAAGGACGTGCGGGACAAGTTCGGCGGCGGGACGATCGGCGTGCTGTTTCCCATCCTGAGCCGGAACCGGTTTGCCGTCCTCCTGCGCGGCATCGCCATGGCGGCGGACCGCATCGTGCTGCAGCTCGCCTATCCGTCCGACGAAGTCGGCAACCGGCTGTTCGACCCGGACCTGCTGGATGAAGCGGGCATCAATCCGTGGACGGACGTGCTGACCGAAGAACGGTTCCGGAACCTGTTCGGCGAGCCGAAACACCCGTTCACCGGCATCGATTACGTGGCGTATTACCGCTCCGTCGTGGAAGAGGCGGGCGCGGCATGCGACATCCTGTTTTCCAACCAGCCCGCGACGATCCTGGACAGCACCCGAATTGTGCTGGCGTGCGACATCCACTCCCGGCACCGCACGAAGAAGAAACTGCTGGCCGCCGGCGCGGAACGGGCATTCAGCCTGTCCGACCTGCTCACGGCGCCCGTGGACGGCAGCGGATACAATGAACAGTACGGGCTCCTCGGCTCCAACAAGGCGACGGAAGACAGCGTGAAGCTGTTCCCCCGCGACTGCCAGCCGATCGTCGACAACATCCAGCGCATGCTGAAAGAAAAAACCGGCAAACAGATCGAAGTGATGATTTACGGCGACGGGGCGTTCAAGGATCCGGCGGGGAACATCTGGGAACTGGCGGACCCGGTCGTGTCGCCGGCCTACACCGCCGGGCTCGAAGGAACGCCGAACGAAGTGAAGCTGAAATATTTGGCCGACAACCAATTCGCCGGTTTGCACGGCGAAGAGCTCCGGAAGGCCGTGGCCGACTACATCCGCAACAAAAAACCGGATCTCGTCGGCGCGATGGAAGCCCAGGGAACGACGCCGCGCCGGCTGACGGACCTGATCGGCTCGCTGTGCGACCTGACGTCCGGCAGCGGCGACAAGGGAACGCCGATCGTGTACATCCAGGGGTATTTCGACCATTATGCGACGTGATGCCTGAAGGCGCACCGGGATTCCGTTTTTCAAAACGCCATGAAGAAAAGCCCATCCGCAAGGATGGGCTTTTCCGTTTCGGCATACGGAGGGGCGCCGTCAGCCCCACACCTTCACGCGGTTTTTCCCTTTGCCGAGGGTGGCGATCGGGCCGGGCACGCTTTGCGCCGGCTTCCGGTTGCCCAGCAGATCGGTGTCCAGCATCACCGCGCTGCCGTCCGGGTTTTCATAGTCGGCGTCGGCCAGGCGCACCCGCGGCAGCGTCCGGGTGGAATGGATCCCGGCGGCGAGCTTTTCGAACGCCTCGGGCAGCTCGATGGTCAAATAGACGCCGTCTTGTTCCTCGCTGACGGCCACCTTCGGATCGAAGGCGTCCAGCACCAGGTTGGCTTCTTCCCGAGCGTACGGCTTCGCGCCGTTCAGGTAGACATTGCCGTTGATGTACACCGGCTGCTCCACCCGGTTGAACTCGTAGTGGTCGCCGCCCTTGTCGCGGCTCAGGCCGTCGACGAGGGCGATGTATTCCTCCAGGGAAGCCGGATAGCCGTCGTAGTGAACCGTTCCCGTCGCGTCCGGGCCCCGGCCGCCGACGAACACGTTGCCGAAGAACCGGTCGTCGCCCCCGTAGGTCGGCGCGAATCCCTTCACCTGCGTGCTGTGGGGGAAATGGTACGGCGTGGCGCGGTCCAGCATTTTCAAATGCTTCATGCTGCCGCAGATCAGGTTGTTCACGTAGGCGCCGCCCTGCGCATGGTTGTCCAGGGCATATGCGGCGGTGAAAATGTTGTGGTCCACCAGATACGGGCCGTGGCTCACTTCCACGAACAGATCGCGGCTGTTGCGGTAATACACGTTCCGGCTCACCCGCGTGCCCTGCGCCTGCCAGTCCAGCCACGTCCCGAGGGAGCAGTCGTGGATCCGGTTGCCGACGATCTGCACGTCGATGGCGGCGTGCAGCTTGATGCCGGCGATTTCATGGCCGTAAAACTCCCGCTTGATGCCGATGTTGAAAATGTGGTTGCCCTCGATGCGGCTGAACGCGCAGCCGAGGTGGCCGACGACGCCGTTCTGGCCGCAGTTGTAGATCGTGTTGTTGCGGACGATGTGGGAACCGATTTTTTCTTTGCTCCACCCCGCCTGCAGCGCCAGAAACACCGATTCGATCTGGTAATGGTAGCCGGGCTTGTCCTTGCGGAGCGAACGGAAGTTGTGGCCCGTGGAGATTTCCTTCCCGAGGCTGACGGCGCTGCACTTGGCGTCGTGGATGATGTTGTTCTCGATGATCCATCCCTTGCTCCAGTGCGGGCCGATGAGTCCCGGCTGGTCCGCGGTGGGCGGCGACCACGGGGTGGCGGCATGGGCCATTTCGAATCCGCTGACGGTGATGTAGTTGATGCCCGGGTGCTCCGGATAGAACACGGAGCGGCGAACGTTGATTTCCACCAGCTCCTCGTTCGGGTCGGCGCCGTGGAAGTTGGCGTAGATCACCGTCGTCTCGTCGCCGGCTTCCGCGTACCACACGTACTTGGTCTGCTCCGGATCGAGGACCGGCACGATCGTTCCCGTCCAGTGGTCCTCGATTTCCGTCCGCACGGCGGGATCGAACACGTCCTCCAGACGCCCGGCCTCATGGAACGATTTGCCGTTCAAATACACGTCCCCGAGGTGCTTGCCGTGTCCCGTGACGAGCCAGTCGCCGAACAGCTCTTCCCGGAACGGGTTGAAATCGCCGAACAAGGCGTTGGGCAGCACGGCTTTCCAGACGGTGCCGTCCACCTTCTGCCAGCTGCGGATCCGCTCCGACCCCTTGATGACCACCTTCTCGCCGTCGGCGGCCTTGTAGGTGATGCGCCTCTCCTCGCTCAATCCGGAATGTTTCGGCTTCACCCACTCCCGGTATTCCCCTTCGTGCACGATGACCGTATCCCCGGCCCGGGCCACGGACGCCGCCTTGTTGATGGTGAGAAAAGGTTCCTTCTCCGTGCCCGGATTCCGGTCGGACCCGTGTTTCGCCACGTGATACACCGTTGCCACTCGCCATTCCTCCTTGTTGTCTGGAGCTGATTCCATTATACGCCTGCGGAAGAAGCGGAACAAAGACGGGCCCGCCGCCGCCCGTTTTGTCACCCCGCCGGGCTTCTGCACATATTTTGTTCACATGACGGCAAAACGTTCATCGGAAAAGAGGCGTTAGACCGATGGAAACGTCCCCCGTGACGGATCTTTCATCCCCCGGAACGCAATTTTGGTTCGACGTCAACCGGAGTCCCTTTTTCCGCCTGGATGCGCAAAACGTCATCAACGTCGTCGGCGCGCGCCAACTGAACTCGCTGCGGAACACGTCCCTGCTGGACATTTATCTCGGTTGCGGGAACATCATCGAACCCCACTACCACCCGAACGCCGCCGAACTGATTTACTGCATCGCGGGCGCGGCGAAGGTGTCGATCCTGAACCCGTTCACGCGGCAAATCACCGAGTATGCGATCACGCCCGGACAGGTGGTCAACGTGCCGCGGGCCTGGTGGCATTACGAGTACGCCACGACGGACGGCACCCACCTCCTGGCCGTCTTCGACGCGCCGAATCCGGAAGTGATCCTGGGCTCCGACCTGCTGACGCTGACGCCGCCCCGCATTTTCGCGCAGGCGTATTGCATCGACGAAGCGGCCTGGAAACAGGCCGTCGCCCCCGTCGTGCCGGGCACCGTCATCGGCCCGCGCTCGGCCGGCGCCGGGGAGATGCCGGGCGGCGCCGCGCAGCCGCTTCCCTCCGCGCCGGCGGCCCACGCGCCCTGGATGCAGGCGTTTCCCGGCTTCGGCTGGCCGGGGCCGTACGGCCTCTATTGAAATATGCGGCAAAGCCCGGCAACAAAAAACCCGGACCTTAACGAGGTCCGGGTTTTTTGCCGCAATTCGGTCCGCTGTTTGGCGTTTCGTCATGAAACCGGCGAATGCTCCACGGTCGGCGCGGGCGACTTCCTGCGCAGGGGAATGAAAACGGCCACGAGCGACAGGGCGACGCCGATGGCCGCCGCCGTCCAGTACAGCCCGCCGTATCCGGCTTCCGCCGCCTGCCGCGTCACCTCGGCGATGCTGTCCATGACGGTCCCTTTCAGGACGGGGTCCGGGATCGCGTCCACCATGGCGCCCATTTGCGCCGCGTCGACGTCGCCGGACAGGCCGGCTTCCGCCGCGCGATCCTGCAAAATCGACGGAAAGTCGTTCCGGAAACGGTCGCCGATGTGTCGTCAGCGCCGAACTGATGATGCCGTTGTCCAGCGCAGCCATGAACACGCCGACGGAAAGCAGAAACAGCGCCCAAAAGCGGGCGGCATTTGCGGGTTTCCCTTCCACTCGGATCTCCTTCTTTCTTCCATGCCGCCGCATCATGCGGCGGGGTGTGACATCAATCTCACCCCACCATACACCCATGATATATGCATTGCAAATTTCACGGATGCCCTTTGGACGCAGTTGGGCGCCCGCTTGTGCGTCCGTCCAACCTTTTGCGCCGCCGCGGGCATACACTGCATCGGGTCGAATGCGCATGACGGCTCAGCATGACCATTTTTTGTGCGAAGGAGGCGGGAACCGTGAAGCTGATCGCGACCTGTCCCGTCGAAGCCGATGCGGTCAAGCCGTATTGCGGGCAGCCGGTGCTGGCCCAGACGATCCACGGTGACGTGGTGGTCGGCGTGCTCGACCGCGTCGCCGACGGCATCGTCTGGCTCAAGCCGCTGGGGCTGCCGGAAGCGTCCGTCCGGAGCCTCAGCCAGACCATCCGGAAAAACGGCAAGGCGCCGGGCCGGCGGAAAAACGGCAAGCCCGGCCGCGTCGTCATCCTGAACGGGGAGAAACCGAAGAAAGCTGCCACCTCCCTGTTCGGCGTGCCCGGATTCGGTCCGTTCGGGTTTGGCTACGGCCCGTTCGGTTACCGGGCGGGATGGGCATTGGCGCTTCCGCTGTTCGTGCTGCTGGCGCTCTTTACGTTGCCGTTCATCTGAGCAAGTCCGGGGGCGGGGGCTGCGGGCGCCCCGGAGCCGGCTCCGCCGAGAAAGACGCCCGCCTTCCCTTTCCGCCCGACCGGGTTCATCCGTTCCGCGTGCGATTCATGCCGTTCGTTTGCATGCCGCTCATTCGAATACACATCCGTTCATCCGCGTGATGCGCCTTCGCCGTCCGTTCACCCGGCCGCTTCGCGCGAAGGGTCCGGCGGGCCGGCGGAACGCCGGCCGTTTTCTTCGATCATGCCGATCAACTTCTGCATGGTGGCCGTCATCACCCCGTCCGCCCGCCGGATGAACACCGTCCGGATTTTGCTGTAGCGGTCCGGCAGGCGGAAGAAACGGATCTTGCCTTCGTCGATCAGGCGGGCGGCGGCGTCCCGCGGAACGAAGGACACGCCAAGCCCCATCGCCACGCTTTGCAGGATCGTTTCCATCGTGCCAAATTCCAGCACCTTCTGCGGCTCGATGCGCCGGTCCCGGTACCAGGCTTCCAGGCGGATCCGGTATCCGCATCCTTTCCGGAAACAAAGGAACGCCTTCTCTTCCACCCGGTCGAGGGACGCCGTGTCCCGGTCCGCGATCAGGACAAGCTCGTCGCGGAACGCTTCGTGGACCGCAAGGTCCGGATGGAACGCCGATTCGGTCACGAAGGCCCCGTCCAGTTCCCGGTCCAGCACTTTGCGCTCCAGCTCCTCGGTCACCCCGGCGTGCAGCGTCAGGTCCACGTTGGGGTATTTTTTCATGAAGGCGGTCAACAGTTCGGGCAGCCGGATGACCGTCTCCACCGTTCCGATCTCCAGTTTGCCCGACGGTTCCTCGCCGTCGCCCACCGCTTTCCGCATCTCGTCCGCCAGCCGTAAAATTTCCCGGCTGTAGCCGAGCATCTTTTTCCCCTCCGGGGTCAGGGCCATGCCGCGCCGGTGCCGGTGAAACAGCGGCACGCCCAGCTCCCGCTCGAGCTTCCGGATGCGCATCGTGATGTTGGACTGGACATAATTGAGCGCCCGGGCCACCTCCGACACGGTTCCCGTCTCCGCCACCAACTGAAAAATTTCCAGATCTTTCAATTCCACGGCCGCCCCGTCCTTTCCGCCGGCCGTTTGCGCGGCCGGTTCTTTGCGACCATTTTATCATTTTCTGTGATGGTTTTGATTATTTTTATTCATTTTACAAGATGGAAAAAATGCCGGATCATTGGATTGTCATCAACAAGCCTGAAAGTCGGAGGTCGGTGGACATGAACAGGCGGAGTCTGACCGGCGCCGCGTTGTGCTTCGTCGCCGCGGCGAGCTGGGGCGCCATGTTTCCGGTGGCCCATGCGGCGTTTGTCCATCTGGACCCTTTTTATTTCACGATGATCCGCTACGGCACCGTGACCCTGCTCTTGATGGCGGCGCTGCTGTGGAAAGAGGGACGGCGGGCGTTCCGGTTCGAGGGCAACGGGGGACGGTTGTGGTTTTACGGCACGATGGCGTTCGCGGTGTACAACCTGCTCATTTTCCTGGGCCAGGATTGGATGGGGGAACCCGGCATCATGGCCGCTTCCGTCGGGGAGGCGCTCATGCCGATGATTTCCGTTGCGATCGGGTGGCTGTTTTTCCGCAAAAAAACGCATCCGTTCACCGTCGGCTGCGTGCTGGCGGCGCTGGCGGGCGCGTTTCTGGTCATCACGAAGGGCCATTTCGCCGCCTTCTTCGCGGCCGCGGAGCAGGTCGTCCCGTCGCTGTTCATCCTGCTGGCCGTGACCGGGTGGGTGCTGTATACGATGGGGGCGGGCCGGTTTCCCGGCTGGTCCGCGCTCCGCTACTCGACGCTGAGCTGCATGCTCGGGACGGCCACGGCCGGCGCCGTCACCGCCGTCATGACGCTGGCGGGCGCGGCGGCCGTGCCGTCCGCCGGCGACGTGGCCGCCGCCGCGCCGCACATGCTGTTCATGATCGCGTTTCCGGGATTCATCGCGCTCCTCGGCTGGAATGCCGGCGTGAAGCGACTGTCGCCGCTGTCCGGGCTTCTGTTCATCAATTTCGTGCCGGTGACGACCATCGCCGTTTCCCTGTTCCAGGGGCATGCCGTCACGGGCTTTGATGTGGCGGGGACGGGGCTCATCATTCTGGCGCTCCTGTCGCAATACGTTTTCGCGAGCCGGACCGGGAGGGAGGCTGCGGCCGGAAAGGCAGCGGTCGGTGAGACGGCCTGCGGGGAGACGGCTGCCGGGAAGGCGGGCGGCGTGACGATCGTCGGGAAGACGGCTGCCGGGGAAACGGCCGGGCGGACGCCTGGGCAGGCGGCTTCCGTGCAGACCGCGGTCCAGGCGAAGGTGACGGCGGCGGTGCGGGCGATCACGCATTGAGCAAGAACGGTGAAGCGGCCGGGAAAGCGGAGAAACAGGGCGAAATGCTCGAGAAAGTCGATCAATTCGGCTGCGGAAACGGGAAATCGAGGCGAGATGATCGAAAAAGTCGAGCAACTCACCTGCGGAAGCAGGGAACCGGGGCGAGATAATCGAAAAAGTCGAGCAACTCACCTGCGGAAGCAGGGAACCGGGGCGAGATAATCGAAAAAGTCGAGCAACTCGACTGCGGAAGCAGGGAACCGGGGCGAGATAATCGAAAAAGTCGAGCAACTCGGCCGCGGAAACGGGGAACCGGGGCGAGATAATCGAAAAAGTCGAGCAACTCACCTGCGGAAGCAGGGAACCGGGGCGAGATAATCGAAAAAGTCGAGCAACTCGGCCGCGGAAACGGGAAATGGACTCGAAAATCGAACGTTCTGGTGCAAATGTGCACCACATTTTCCCTTTTGGCGGATTTTCGGCCTGGTGAGGTGCACGTCTGCACCTGTCGGCATCCGTCAGTCGGCTTCCGTCACGCGCAGGATCGCCGTCGCCCCTTTGGTCGCATGGTTGAACTGGTGGGTGACGACAGGGTAGTCGCCGGCCTCCGTGACGGTGAATTCCGCCACCATGCCGCCGCTGGCCGGCAGCAGCACCGTCTGCATGCCTTCCATCACGTTCGCCGGGTTGCCGTCGAGGTACACCCGGTCAAAGAGGGTGCCGACGACGTGGAAGGACGATACATGGTTCGGGCCGGCGTTCAGCACGTAAAAGCGGACCGTTTCGCCGGCCTTCGCTTCGAGCGGCTCCTTCTTCAGGGCAAAATCGTTGCCGTTGAACACGACGTATTCCGGGTCTCCCGCGAGAAACGCCTCCATGTCATGCTCCGCGTACCACTCGCTCTGCACGATGGCGTATTCCCGGTCCACTTCGCCGTCGGACGGGTAGCCGTCCTTCGGCTCCACGATGATCATGCCGTACATGCCGTTGGCGATGTGCTCGAGAACCGGCGCGGTGCCGCAATGGTACATGAACACGCCCGGATTTTCGGCCGCATACGTGAACGTCCGCTCCTCGCCGGGCATGACGTCGACGAACTTGCGGCTCGGCGCCGCGTGCACGGCGTGGAAGTCCATCGAGTGCTCCATGTCCGGGTCGAGGTTTTGCAGCGTGAACACCAGGGTGTCTCCTTCCCTGACCCGGATGACGGGCCCCGGCACGGTGCCGTTGAACGTCCAGGCGTTGTAGAACATCCCTTCGGAAATTTCCACGTCGGTCACCTGCGCCGTCATTTCGATGAACACGGTGCTGCCGTCGCGGCGGATGACCGGCTCGACGGGCGGCCGGCTTTCCCGCCGGGTTCCGTGACCGCCGTGATGCCCTTCCGCGGGAACCGCCTCCGGCGTTTCCGGTTCCACCTCCGCCATCGCTGCGGGTTCCGCCCCCGCTTCCGGCCGTCCGGCCGGCCCGCCGGATTCGCCGGATGCCGCCTTCCCCCGGTGGCCGGCGGAACGGACGTCCGCCGGGTTCGCATAAAAACCCGCCAGAATGACGAGAAATCCGAGGACGGCCAGCCAGGCGGTCCACAGGCCGTTCCACCGCTTCATGCCCCATCCCTCCTCTCCAAAGCGTTCCGATCGTCCGCCCGCCGCTCAAAAAAACCCGAGCGCTTCCCGGCCGGCGGGCGTCAGCCGTTCCGGCGTCCAGCGGGGTTCCCATACGACCCGGACGTCAACGTCTTCGATGCCGGGATGCCGCTCCAGCACGCGCCGGACGCCGCCGACGATCGCTTCATGCAGCGGGCAGCCCGGCGTCGTCAGCGTCATGCGGATGCGGACGCGCCCGCCTTCGACGTCCAGTTCGTAAATGAGGCCGAGATCCACCACGTTCACGCCGAGTTCCGGATCGTAGACCTGTTTGAGCAATTCCAGCACGGTGTCCTTGTCCACCATCGAAATTTCCCTCCCCGCGTCTTCCGGCCGACGGCGGTGGCCCGTCTCCGGAGGCTTTCCTTTCGGCGCCTTCATTTGGCGAATACGGCGCCCACGTAACCGGCGTACAGCAGCGAGACCGCCGCCAGCAGCCCGCCGCCCAGCGACTGCAGAAGCGGGCTGTTCCAGCCGAAACCGGCGGCGAGAACGAACAGGCCGGCAAAGATGGCCGTAAGCAGCGCGTTCACTTTGCGGTCGTCGATCAGCTCCGCCATCGTCGGCACCTTTTCCCGGCCCGCCCGGCTGCCGTATTTGGACGTCCACCACAGAAATGGAATGATTTTGGACAAATAGGCGAGAATCGTGCCCCCGACCCATCCCCACAGGTACAGCCAGCCAATGACCACCGCCATCCGGGTGCTCAGCACGATGTCCGGAAAGACGGCGGACAGCGGCACGAGCAAAGCCGCCACCGACGCCTGGCCGATCGCCAGGTGCCGCGACCAGCGGATGCCGGCGCCGGGCGTCTGCTTGTGGCGGAACCTGACGATTTGCGACAGATGGACGGCATAAAGCACGAAAGCGGAAGCCGCGCACGTGAGCGCGATCCAATGGCACCAGGCCGGCGCATTGAACAGGAATGACGGCACGCCGGTCCAGACGCCGGCCGCCAGGAAGCCCGCCACCCACCGCTGCAGCGCCTCGGGATGCCCGTGGGACAGATGGAACATCGGGAACAGCTTGAAGCTGAAGGACATGATCAAAAAGCCGAACCATCCCGCGGCGCCAAGCCACAGATGGGCGCCGAGCAGCCGGTCATGAAACGTCCCCCACCATTCGAAGGCAAAGTTCAGACCCATCAGCATGCCCGCGGCACCGGCCAGCACGAGGTGGAAGACGGCGGCGGCGCATCCGGCGGTCACGTTCGTCCACGCGTTCGCGCGGATGAGCGTGGCGCCGATGTTGAAGGCGAACAGCAGAATGCCCGCGAAGGCGAGGACGGCAAAGCCGCCGATGAGGATCGCGTCGGCCGCCAGGAAGCCGGCCGCAAGGCCCGCAAAGCCGGCGGTGAAGACGGCGTATTGAACGTATCCCAGCCTTTCGCTGAACAGGTTCCGGTTTTGCAGCACGACGGGCACCAATTGGTACACCGCGCCCATGGCGATCATCGTGGCCCAGCCGAGCACCAGGAGGTGCGCCCGCGACCATCCCGACGGCATCCGCGGATCTTCCGCGAACGCCGCCAGCCATGACGCCAGATCGGCCAGGGACCAAAGCTGGAATGCCGCGAAGCTGACAAGCCCCGTGGCAAGAAACCAAAACGGCAGTCGGGAAACCCGGGAGACCATGCCGCCCGCTCCCTTCACAAGTCATTTTTCACCGCTTCGTGATCGTGACGATGGTCGAGCCGTCGGCCTGCTCCTCCACTTCCCACGCATAGCCGAGCGTCTTCAGCTCGTCCAGAAGAAACACCGGCACCCGGTCGTTGTGGATGATGACCCGGTCGCCGGGCCGCACTTCCTCCAGCTTGCGCAGGGTGCGCACCATCGGTTGCGGCGGTTCCAGGCCGCGGTTGTCCAGCCGGTGCACCTGCGGCTCGCGGCGGTCTCCGGATCCGTCAAGTTCCTCCGGTCCACCATCCGCCGGTCCGGCCGCATCCCCCGCCGCTTCCCCGTCCGCATCCGGGTCCGCCTCACCCAGCCAATCCTTGCGGCTCTTGTGCACGAAGGTGACCAGCCAATGGTCGGCCTCCAGCTTCTCGGCTTTGCCGACAAACCCTTTCAGCCTCATCACCTTGAGGAGCGGCGTCGGCTTGAACGTGGCATGCAGCAGAAAACGGTCGTCCCTGCCCAGCGTTTTCACGTGATCCATGATCAGTTTGAACGGATCCAGCCGGTTCCGCAGATGGTCCCGCACGTCGAGTTCCACGATTTTTCCCTCTTTCGGCATCCCGGGGCACCTCCGGTCATGTGAGAATGATTCTCATTCTACGACACATTATAGCCGGGGAGCGCGCCCGGCCATGTGATCCGAATCACATTTATCGGTTTTTCTGAGGTTTATGCTGTCCCCAGGAGGACACCGAAGGAGGGGACCGGCATGGGAAAAGCGGTCTTATTCAAGGGGATGCTGGTGTTGGGGTTGGCGGTCATGGCGCTTGCCGCCGCGGGATGCGGCGAGCCGCTCATCCGGGAAGACGCGGGGGATGCGGGAAAACGCCCGGCGGAAGGCGGCTTGGCCGGAACCTTGGGCACGGATGCGTGCGGAGCCGGTGGAGCCGGCCATGCCGGGGACGCCGAACCATCCGGCGATGCGGCCGGCGCCGTCAAAACGTTCACCGTCCGTGCGACCAAATATGAATTCGACCTGCGGGAAATCCGCGTCCGCCAGGGGGACACCGTGGAGCTTCGGCTGGAAAACGCAAAGGGATATCATACGCTGAAGCTTGAAGGCTACAACGTGGAAGTGAAACAGAACAAGCCGGCCACCTTCGTCGCCGCGGAGAAAGGGACGTTCGCCTTCCGCTGCGGCATCGTGTGCGGCAGCGGCCACGACGGGATGACCGGCGTCCTGATCGTGGAGTGATGCAGAGGGGCATCACGTCCGGAACGCATCCACCATCGTCTGCATCCGGTCCGCCAGTTCGCTCAGGTGGACCGCCGAAGCCGCCATCTGATCGCTGGTGGCGGTCAGCTCTTCCACCATGGCGGCCATGCTGCCCGTGCCGTCGGCGGACGCCTTGAGGAGGACGGCCATGCGCTCCATGATGCCCGCCGTTTCCCGGGCGTTGGCCTGCGCCCGGCCGGCGGCCGCCAGCACTCCCTGCAGGCCGTCGCGGATGCGGTCGATGGCGCCGGCGATGGCGCGGAAGGCATCGCCGGACTGTTCGGCGTGCCCAAGTCCGCCGGCCGCCGCCTCCTTCGCCCGGTCCATCGACAGGATGACGCTCCGGGAAGCCTCCCGGATCTGCACGTTCAGCCCGCCGACCTGCTCCGCCGCCAATGCCGACTGGTCCGCCAGCTTCCGGATTTCCGCGGCCACGACGGCAAATCCCCGGCCGTGCTCGCCGGCGTGCATCGCCTCGATGGACGCGTTGACGGCGAGCAGCTTGGTCTGGCCGGCCATCTCCGCGATGGTGCGGGCCATCTCGTCGATCTGCCCGAACTTGCCTTCCAGGGCGTCGATCATCTGCGCGGCATCCTTCACGCTCTGCAGCGCCTCATGCATCCGCTCGACGCTCCGGGCCACCACGTCCATGCCGGCATGCGCGCTGGCGCTGGCATCGGCCGAATCATCCGCCATCGCCCGGATCGCCGCCGCCGCTTCATCCATTCGTTCGGACACTTCCCGCACGGCGTCGGCCGACCGGGCAACGGCGGCCGACTGCTCGGCCGCGCCGGACGCCGCTTCCTGGACATCCGCATTGATCTGCCCGACGGCCCGGCTCAGTTGATCGATGCCGGCGGAAAGTTGTTCAGCCGAAGACGCGACCAGCGCCGCGGAATCTTTCACCCGGTCGATGACGGCACGCACGTCCCGCGACATTTTGTTGATGGCTTTCAGCAACCGGCTCGTTTCGTCGTCGCCCCGGGGCCGCAGTTCTTCTCCCGTGAAATCCCCGCCGGCGATGACCTGCAGCGCCCGGACGGCATCCTGGATGCGCCGGATCATCGGCCGGGTGATCAGATAGAACAGCAGGCCATGCCGGTCATCAGGTCGGATTTCGCTTTCTCCAGCGCGTCGCTTTCGATGGCGGACGTCAGGATGAACCCCTGCTGGACGCCCATGATCGAAAACGAACCCGCCAAAAGGAGCAGCATGAGGACGAACAGGCGGACGTGGATCGTTTTGGCCGATAATTTTTCCAGCTTGTCCCATAACACCATGCGGAATCCCTGCCCGAAATGAACAAAATGATGCACGATGGAAAAATTGTATCAGGCAGGGGATTCCCGGAAGGTGATCTTGCTCACGGCAGCCGGAAAAACGGCCCGTCCGGCCGCATGCGGGCCGGTTTGAAGCAGCTCCGGTCTTGCGTCCTGGCGGTGAGGAGGGGCGGCGAATCGGCCGTAATCCGCAAAAAAGAGCCCGGCGGCCTGATCGGTCAGGCGGCCGGGCCATGTTTTGCGTTCCCGGTTTACCGGTTGATGAACAGGATCGTATGCAGGCCTTTCCGCCGCGCCGGATCGGGCATCTTCAGCAGGCCGGCGTCCACCAGATGCTTGAGCACATGAACGCGAATCTCGCCCGACGCCATGCTGTTCTGCGACCAGTAGCGCACGTATTTGTGCGCGTGCTCGGGCTGGCCTTCCGCCATCAGGCGGAACACGTCCCGATCCAGCTTCGCGGCGGCTTCCCGGATGGCGTCCGGCGGCGCCGGAATCGCCGCGCGCAGCCGTTCCCCCGTCTGCCGGTCCGGGCAGAACACGATGTTGACTTCGAACCCGTCGCCGGATTTGAGCAGATACTGCTTTTCAAAAAGCCGCCGGTACACGTCCACGTTCGCCTCGTTCTGCGGCAACCGGCCGCCGATCACGTGCGCCAGGCTGACGTAGTCCGACAGCAGATTGTCCCGCCAGCCCCCTTCGCGGCCGCACCAGTACGTGTCGACCTGCCACGCTTCGATCGAACGGTCGTCGCTTTTCCGGTCCATGTCGCCGCAGAAATAGTACTGCCTGGCATCGAAACGGGTCTCGAACTCCCGGTGGATCAACCCGAAGGCAATGTAGTTTCCGCCGTCCTTGCGGGGCACCGCCAGCTCGTCGTGGCGCACCTTCTCCAGTTCCGGAAAACGGAGCCTGAAACCGGCGTACGGAATGACGGACCACAGGAACAGATTCAGGTCCCCGCCCGGCATGTGGACGCCGGTTTCGCGCCACGCTGCCTCCATCTTGAAAAAGCGCCCGAAATACTGCTCCACGGCCAGCGCAGCATACTCCCGGTACAGGTCGTGCAGCGCTTCGATCTTTTCCCGGGTCGGATCCACGATGTACATGTTGGCCCGGTACTTGCCGCCCGGCAAGCGGTCGAGAAACCCGTATTCTTCCAGCATGCCGATTTCATCCTCCAGGAAGACGGGCGAAATCCCGAGTTCCCCGGCGATTTCCCTGGCCGTGCGCGGCTTGTGGTAGGCGGCGTAGACGATGTTCTGGCGGATGGACGTGGACAGGAAATCCGCCGTGTCCCCTTTGGATCCCGGCGTTCCGCTGTGCCCCAGGGAGGCCATGCGGATCGGATTCAGGCCGAGCGGACCGATGGAACGGATCGCGTTCATGTTCGCTTTCAACTCCTTTTTCGCTTCGAACAGGTGCCATTTGACCGTGCCGCCGGAGAGCCCCGTCGAAGCGGCGATCTCGCCGATGGTCATGCCGCCGTAGTAATATTTGATGACGATGTCGCGCTGCTGCCGGGACAAAAACGCGATTTCCCGCCGCAGCTCGCCGGCCGTCTCCTGCCGGAGGATCCCCTCGTACCCCTCGTCCGGATCCGCCATGGCGCCGCCGTGATCGTCCAGCGGCACGCAGTTGGCGGCCTTCCCTTTCTCGCCGGCGTACCGCGCCCACGTGTAATGCGCGATTTTGAACACGTAGCGGCCAAGGTCGTGCACGTCCGGCTTGCGAAGCAGCGACCGGTACACCTCCAGCACGATTCTGGACGCCAGCTCCTCGGCTTCGGCGATGCGGCCCGTCTTGTTCAGCGCGAATCCGTACAGCGGCTTGACATAGTCCCGGATGATCCGGTCGACCTCTCGCTTCTCCATGGCGGAAAGCTCCCTCTCCATCGGCGGCACTCATCCATATCCTGTCGCCGAAACGAAAAAAGGTTGGGTGCAAAGAAGGAAAAAAGGCGCGAATCGCCGGCCATTCCTTCGCGCCTTTGCAAAACGTTCACCGCAGCCGCTTCCGGTCCAGCTTGCCCAGCGGCGTATAGGGAAGCCGGTCGACGATGGCGATTTCCCGGGGCATCTGGTAACGGGCGAGCCGCGGACGCAACCATTCCATGAGCTCCTCCGGCGTCGCGGTTTCCCCCGTTTCCGGCACCGCGAACGCCTTCAGCCGCTGGCCGAACTCGTCGTCCGCCACGCCGATGACGGCCGCGTCCGCGACTTTGGGATGCGCAAGCAGCACCAGCTCCACGTCGCGCGGGTACACGTTTTCCCCGCCGGAAACGATCATGCTGTCCGTCCGGCCGCGAAGAAAATAGTATCCCTCTTCGTCCCGGCACCCCAGATCGCCCGTCGCCATCCATCCGGCGCGATGGCCGGCGGCTCCCCGGCTCCGGACCACCAGCTGTCCCACCTGGCCGACGCCGAGCTCCCGGCCGTCCGCATCGACGATTTTGACGCGGACTCCTTTCACGGGCTTGCCGACGGTGCCGGGCCGGCGGGCCAAATCCCGCGGCGCCGCGATCATGTTCAGGCCGGTTTCCGACGTGCCGTACAGATTGTACAGGACATCGCCGACAAGGCGCCTGGTTTCGCTCGCCAGTTTCGGGCCGAGTTCCGCGCCTCCCGAGGCGATGCAGCGCAGCGACCGCAAATCCGCCGCACCGGTTTTGAGCATCCTGTGCAGCATCAGGGGGACGACCGTCACGACGTCGATGCGGCGCTCGCGGATGAGCCGGCACGCCTTCTCCGCGTCAAACCCGCGCTGCAGCGCCACCTGGCGGCCGATTGCCAGAAACAGAAGCAGCACCGCAAGACCGTACCCGTGGCAAAGGGGCATGGCGACATACGCCCGCTCGCAAGCGAGAATGTTCAGCCGGGAAACGAAGTCGTCAAAAACGTCCAGATAGCGGAAAAGGGAGGGCCGGTGCACCGCCGTCCTGGCGCGGCCCGTCGTGCCGCCGGTCAACAGCGCGAGGCGGCCGGAGGAGGCCCGGCGCCGCGTTGGCCGGCCTCCGGAACCGGCCCGGATCCGGGCCGGCTCCGACGCCTGGCCGCTCCACAGCACCCTTTTCGAGAAGGATGTTTGGCTCAACTTGGAACCGAATTCTTCATCGGCAATGAGCAGGTCGGGATCGTGCTGCCCGAGGATGCCGTCCAGCTGATCCGCGCCCATGTCCGGATTGAGCAGCAGCAAATCCGCGCCGGTGGCCGAAACCGCAAAGACGGCTTCGACGCAGGGCACATGGTTTCTGCACAGCAACCCCGCCTTTTGCCCCGCCGCCAACCCCCACTTGTCCCGCAGTTCATCGGCCAGCGCCTTGCTCCGCTCGAACAGTTGCCGGTATGTGCGCGTTTCCCGTTCATCCGTCAGGGCGATGCGGTCGCCGAAGGTTTCGGCCGACACATGGAGCAGCGCCAGCAAATTGACGCCGAACATCCGGATGGCGGCAAGCAGCCGGAAAAGCGCCGCCGGATGGAGCCGTCCCAATTTGCCGAGCACAAGCAGCAATTTGAAGAGCCGCACGGGTTTCCCCCTTTGCCCAACTGATTCGCCGGGAAACGATTCGCGCTCCTTCTCCGGATTCGAACGGCAGACGGCGACCGGTCAATCGGATCCGGCAAACGTTTCATCTTCGATGCATTGCATGATGTCCCAGGCACCTTCCGCCCCTCCCGGCGACTGTCTCCCTCACCGGGTCAAATTTCCCGCAGGACGAAGCGGCTCAAGTCTTCCTTCAATTGCCGGGACATCTTCTCCAGCTCGTCGGCGGATTGCCGGAGCTGTTCCATGGAAGCCAGCTGCTCTTCCGCGGCCTGCGCGATGGTCTGGGTTTCGTTTGACATCTTGCGGGACACGTCGGCGATGTTCGCAATGGCGGCGGACACTTCCTCCATTTCGGCGGACATTTCCTCGGAGGTGGCGGACACCTCCTGAATCTGTTCGCTGACCCGCCGGATGTCGCCAACGATGCGGTCGAGAGCCGTCCGGGACTCGCCGATCAGTTCCATGCCCCGGGTTCGTCTCGGCCTGCATCGAATCCATCGCGGAGACGGCTTCTTCGATGAGGGAGCGAATGTCGCCCAGCAATTGCGAAATGGACTGGCCGGATTTCGTCGTTTCTTCGGCCAGCTTCTTCACTTCCTGCGCCACGACGGCAAATCCCCGGCCGTGCTCCCCACATTCTACATTTATCATCATAACAAAAAATGGATGAAAAAGGATCAGGCAGTTTCGTGACAGAATTGCACGAAACCATCAGAAATGAATCTTTCAACAATTTAAGGAAATGGAATGCACGACCCGAACGGCCAAGGCCTTCCGCCCAAAAAAAAGAAACCGGAGAGGACTTGCTGCAAGTCCTCTCCGGTTTGCGGTTTTCTTCAAGGATGGCGCGAAAAGGCATGCCGGGCCGCCAGCGGCGCGACCGGCCGGGCGAACGCCAGCCACCACGGTTTGTAGGCGCGCTTCCCGGCATAAAGCGACCGGGCGATGACGCGGGCCGCGTACTCCGGCGACAGGGCCGGCCAATGCCGATACGCCGTCGTCGGCTCGATCATCGGCGTGCGGACGAGCGGCAGGTAAACCGTGGAAGTGGAAATGCCCATCCCGTTCAGTTCGGGGGCGGCCGAGCGGAACCAGACGTCGAAGGCCGTTTTCGAGGCCAGGTAGGCCGCCCATTGCGGAACGGGGGGCAGAAGGGCGCTCACCGTCGATACGCTGACGATGTGCCCCCGCCGCCGGGCCAGCGCCGGGGCCAGGGATAGAACGAGCCGCACCGGCGCAAAATAGTTGATCCCCATCGTGCGGGAAAAATCATGAAAACGGTCCAGGGAATCGGCGATGGAACGCCGGATCGAATGGCCCGCATTGCTGACGAAAACGTCGAGGCCGTCCGGCAGCCCTTGAAGGAACCCGATGAGCGATGCCAGCTGGTCCGGATCACGGAGATCGGCCGGAAACACGCTCACGCGGGCCGGACCCGCCCCGACGTCCTCCCGGATCGCCTGAAGCCGCTCCTCTCGCCTGGCCACGGCGACAATGTGCACGTCAAAATCGGCCAGCAGGCGGACGAGCTGTTCCCCGATGCCGGAACTGGCGCCGGTGACGAGAATCGTCCTGCCCTCGATCCGGCGCCGCAGCTTGTCCCGGTTCAGGCATGCGGGCTGAAACAGCAAGGCGTTTTGCAGGAAACCGGAATGCGGCATGTCAACGCCTCTTGTCAGTCGAGCCGGTTTTCCGGCAAGCTCCAGATTTCAATGAAGTTGCCGTCGGGGTCGCGGAACGAGAACGATTTCCCCTGGTAGTGGAAAAACTCCCCGACCCGGACGCCCCTGTCCTTCAAATCGTGGTACACGGCTTCCGCGTCGTCCACGATAAAGCCGTACGAAGACTGGGGAGCGCCGTCCGGATAGACGAAATGGGAATGGAGACCGTGGTCGTTTTGCTGGAACAGGATGCGGATGCCGGAATCGTTCACCAACTCCACGTAAAACGGATCTTCGGTGACCACCCGGAATCCGAAATGCTCGCCGTACCACTCGATGGATCGCTTGTAATCGCTGACGGGAATGGTCAAATACGCCGACTTCAGCGCGACCGCCATGCGGACCGCCCCTTTCCAGATTTTTCAATACGGACACGCCCATTGTAGCAAACATACGTTCTCTTATCAACGGTTTTTCCTTTTTCCGCCTTGCGAAAAAACGGAAACCGCCGGCCTTGCGGCGAACTTATCGATTTGCATGTTTGGCGCCGGCAGGGATTTGGCCGCCACAGGCGAAGTTACCACATCATGCACCCGGAGGTGACGCCCTTGTTCGGCATGATCATCGCTGACGACGAGGAGATCATTCGTGACGGACTCATGACCATTCCATGGGAAAAATACGGGATTGAAGTGTTGGGTCTGGCGGCCGACGGCGACGAAGCGATGCAGCTCGTGCGCGAAACCCGCCCCGACATCCTGCTGACCGACATCCGGATGCCCGGCCTGGACGGCATCGAAATCACGAGGCTGGTTCGGCAGGAATGCCCGGACACCGTCGTCATTTTGCTGACGGCCCATCACGACTTCGAATATGCCCATTCCGCCATCCAGTTGGGGGTCAGCCAATTCATTCTGAAACCGGCCAGCGGGCGGGAAATTCTGGATGCCGTGAGCAAAGCGGCGGAAGCGCTCCGGCAACGAATGGAACGCGAAGAGCGGGAAGATCAGCTGAAGCGGATGATCCGGGAATATGAAATGCTGCTCAAAAAACAGATTTTGCCCGATAAACCGGCGCTGTCCGAATCGGTCCGCAAGGCGATCGAGTATATCGAAAACCACTACATGGAGGAACTTTCCATCCCCGCCGTCGCCCGGCACGTGCACCTGAACCCCGTCTATTTGAGCCGGGTGGTCAAAAAGGAAACCGGCGAAACCATCCTGGAGATTTTGACGCGGATCCGCATGCAGCGCGCCTATGACCTCTTGTCCGATCCGGACCTGAAAATGTATGAAATCGCCGAGAAAGTGGGCATCCCGGACGCCAAATATTTCGGCCAGCTGTTCAAAAAGTACTACGGCAAGACCCCGAGTTCCCTGCGGCAGGAAATCCAGGAAACGAAACGGATGGCGGAGGGGGAAGAGGCATGACCGCCCTGACCGTCCTGAAAAAGTTGACCGACGCCTTTTTCAATCTGCGCATCCGGACCAAAATGCTGATCACGCTGATGTTTCTGATGCTGCTGCCGGTTCTCCTGATCGGTTTTTTTTCTTATGAACAATCGGAAGAGATCATCAAGCAGAAGTCCAGGGAATACAACACGGACATTTTGAACGAAATCAGCCGCAACATCGAAACCGCCCTGAACGAATTCAACCGCATCTATTATGCCATCTTTACCAGCGCCGATGTCCAGTATCTCCTGAATCAGGAACGGGCCGGATTTCCATCGGCCAGGGACGCCCTGGAAGCCCGGCGGAAAGTGGAAAATCATCTGCTGGAAGCCATCCTGGACAACCGCCAGCTGGAAGCCGTCTATCTGTTTTCCAGCCAGGGAAACCGGTACTCCAGCCTGTCCGCGGGCCCGCCGTACATGCTCACGGAAAGCGACAAAATGCGCATCGAAGCGGCCAAAGGCAAACCGGCGTGGCTCGACCCGGACCCCAACCGCCTGGTCATTCCGTACGGACGGTTGGTGAACGACCTGGAAACGCAAAAGCCGATCGGCTACATCGTGTTTCTCGTCAAGGAACAGGGACTGTACGAAATCTACAAAAACACGAACCTGAACAAAAAATACGAGATGTTTCTGATCAACGAACACGGCATGATGATATCGGGGGAGGACAAAACACAAATCCAGACCGTCCGCTACCCCGAACTGACGCGCCGCGTGCTGGAAGGGGACCTTGAAGGGTTCTTTCCGGACAGGGTCAACAACCGCGATTCCTACGTCTCCTACCGCCGGATCGCCAATACCGGCTGGCGAATCGTCGGCATCATTTCCGCCGCCCAGTACGAAGAAGAGGTCATCTCGCTGAAAAACCGGATCCTGCTGATCATTTCCACCTGCTTTGTTCTCTCCGCCTTGCTGTCCATCTTGTGGTCCCACGGGATTTCCAAGCCGATCCGGGATTTGTCCAGAGCCATGAAGGATTTGGAAACGAGCCGGTTCAACGTCCGCTTCGAGTATCCGTACCGGGACGAAGTCGGCATCCTGAGCCGCAGTTTCAACAAAATGGCCGACCGGATCCATCACCTGATCAACACCGTATACCGGGAACAGCTGCTGAAGCAGCAAACCGAACTGAAATACCTGAAATTCCAGGTGAATCCCCATTTCCTGTTCAACACCCTCGATACGATTCACTGGCTCGCCGTCATCAAAGGAGTTCCCGAGCTCGGGGACATCACGAAACGGCTGGGCGACATCATGCGGGAAGGCGTCAAAGGGGAAGACTTTGTATCGGTCGAACGCGAAATGCAGAACATCGAAAACTACCTGGCCATCCAGAAATACCGTTTCGGCAGGCGGCTGAACGTGCAGATCCGGATGGATCCGGACGTGATGCAAGTGGTCATTCCCCGCTTCATCCTCCAGCCGATCGTCGAAAATGCACTGATTCACGGCATCGAAAAGAAAAAAGGAACCGGGACCGTCCACATCTCGGGATCGCTGCGGGACGGACTGGCCGTTTTCGAAGTCCGCGACGACGGCGCCGGCATCCCGCCGGACAAACTGGAAGGGCTGCGGAACGTCCTGCGGGAGCGGACGGGCGGCGACCTGAAAGAGGGCGTTGCCGGCATCGGCCTGACCAACGTCGACCAGCGCATCAAACTGTACTACGGAAGCCGCTACGGGCTTGAAATCGACAGCGACGCGGAGACCGGCACGAAAGTGACCGTCGTGCTGCCCGCTTCGTCCCCTCCGTCGACGACCGGGACGCAGGGTTCGTGAGACAGGTTTCGATTTTCAACAATCAGGTTTGGATTGGTGATCACGGCGAAACGACGAATGCCCTTACAATAAACTCGAAAAAATCGGGGGAGGGGCAGATCATGAAGGGAAAAATGAAAACGCTTAGCGTGCTGCTGGGCCTGCTGCTGGTTTTGGCCGTCGTGCTTCCCGCCTGCGGAACGAACCAGGGCGCCGGCGGCGGGAATGCCGGACAGAACGGGCAAGGGGCGGCGCCGAACGAAACCGGCGGTTCCGCCGACAAAACGCAGCTGCTGATTTACGACTATGGCCAGGTGGGCCAGCCGGACTCGGAAATTTACAATTCGCTCGTGCAGAAGTTCAACGCGCGGGATGACGTCCGCTCCGTCCTCAATTACCAGTACGTCCCGGGCGATTCCTACTATCTGAAGCTGAACGCGGTGTTCGCCGCCAACGAACCGCCCGACCTGTTCAGCGCCCATGCCGCGGGAAAACTGAAGCCCTATGTCGATGCGGACAAGGTGCTCCCGCTGAACGAGTTTCTCGATGCCGATCCCGAGTGGAAGGCGAGATTCAAGGAAGGCGTGTTTGACAGCGTCACGTTTGACGGAAAGATTTACGGCATCCCGACGCAGATGAACGCAACCGGCCTTTTCTACAACCAGCAAATCTTTGACCAGTACGGCCTGAAACCGCCCGGAACGTACGAGGAGCTGAAGCATGCCGTCAAGGTATTGCGGGACAACAATGTGACGCCGATCGCGTTCGGGGCCAAAAACCCCTGGGCGGTCGCCCTGGTGGCGGAAATCATCACCAACCGCATCGGCGGAAATGAGCCGTATGACCGGGTTTTCGAAGGCACCGGCACCTGGGAAGATCCCGCTTTCATCAGGACGGGCGAAATTTTGCAGGAACTGGTCGCCATGAAGGCGTTCTCGGAAGGGTTTCTCGGCTTGAGCTATGACGAGTTCGTGGCCCAGTTCATGAACGGACAAGCCGCCATGCTCATCATGGGCAGCTGGGTGATGGGGACCATCGGCGGCGACAGTTCGCCGATCAAGGATGTCGTGCACGTGGCGCCTTTCCCGGTCTTCGAAGGCGGGATCGGCGATCCGAACACGTGGCTCGGGCAGCCGGACAGAAGTCTGGTCATCAGCAAGGAAGCCAAAAACAAGGAAGATCTGATCGAGTTCATCAAAATGTGGTCGACGGATGAAGTGCAGGCCGAAATCGCCGAGAGAACCGGAAATCTCACCGTCACCAAAGCCCAGCTCGATCCCGGCAAGGTGCTGCCCCTCGGCGTCGAACTGGCCAAACTGATGGAGAGCATGTCGCAAATGGTCATCTTCTACGACGTGGGCCTCGGCGCGAAAATCGGGGACGAATACAACAACACCATCGTGTCCATCCTGGCGGGAGAATCGCCGGCGGAGGCGTTTGCCAAGCTGCAGAAGTACACGGAAGAGAACCGGTAACGGGCAAAGACAAACGGCGGACAAATCGAGGGTGACGCGCGCGCCCTCGATTTGTCTGAACCGCCGGAATGGAGGTCATCGGCATGAACGCGTTGACGAGAGACCGAAAAACGATTGCGCTCTTTTTGCTGCCGGCCCTGGGGCTGTATGTGGCGCTGGTCGTGTTCTCCATTCTCAGCGCTTTCTACTACAGCTTCTTTTCCTGGGACGCCCTGAGCCCGAAAACGTTTGTCGGATTGAAGAACTTCATCCGGATGTTCACCATCGACGACGTTTTTTTGCTGAGCCTCGGAAACGTGCTGTTCATTCTGGTTTTCAGCGTCGTTTTCCAGCAAATCGTCGGCTTTCTCTGGGCCGTTCTGTTGTCGGGGAAACTCCGGGGGAAAAATGTCTACAGAAACCTGTTCTTCTCGCCCGCCGTCATCTCCAGCGTCGCCGTCGGCCTGATGTGGTCGTTCATTTTCCATCCGACCATCGGGCTCCTCAACCAGCTGCTCCATTTCGCCGGGCTGGAATCGCTGGCCCGCCAGTGGCTGCTCGACCCGAAAACGGCCCTGTGGGCGATCGCCTTTGTCACGTCATGGCAATACGCCGGCTATTCGATGGTGCTGTTTCTTGCGGGCATTCAAAACATTCCCCCGAACATTTTTGAATCCGCAAAAATCGACGGCGCCGGCCCCCTCGCCGTGATCCGCCACATCACCCTGCCGATGATCAAACCGATCATCAAGGTCAACACGATCCTCATCACCGTCGGATCGCTGAAATTTTTCGATCTGGTCTATGCCATGACCGGAGGCGGACCGGTGCACCGCACCGAAGTGCTGGCGTCGCACATTTACACGCGGTCTTTCCAGTACTTCGAGTACGGCTACGGCAATGCGCTGTCCATCATCCTGCTGCTCATTTGCCTGCTGTGCACCGTTGTCATCAACATGGCGTTTGTGACGGAAGAGCTGGAATATTGAGAAGGTGACCGGATATGAACATCGGGAGAAAAACGGATGCCCCGCTGCTGAAACATGCCCTGCTCGCGCTGTTTGCCATTCCGTATGTTTACCCGATCTTCTGGCTGTTGGTCAATTCCTTCAAAACGACGGAAGAGATCTTCCGGGATCCGTGGGGCCTGCCGCGACAGTTCCAGTGGTCGAACTATCCGGAAGCGTGGGTGACGGGCAAGATCGGGCACTATTTTCTCAATTCCGTGCTGGTCACCGGCGGGGCGCTCGCCGTGCTCATCCTGCTGGCCTCCATGGCGGCCTTCGCCATCGCCCGGATGCGATGGAGGCTTTCCGGGGTTGTCCTCGGTCTGTTCACGATCGGCATGATGATCCCCATCCACGCCACCCTGCTGCCCCTTTTCATGTTCTTTTCCAGACTGTCGCTGACGAACAGCCGGCTGGCCCTGGTGTTTCTGTACGCGGCTTTCGGATTGCCGGTCGCCATTTTGATCCTGGCCAACTTTTTCCGGTCCTTTCCGAGGGAAATCGAAGAAGCCGCCGCCATGGACGGCTGCAGCATGGCCATGCTGTTCTGGAAAATCACGCTGCCCATGTCGCGGGCGGCTTTGTTCACCGTTCTCATCTTCAGTTTCATGAACATCTGGAACGAGCTGTTGGTGGCGCTGGTGTTCATATCGGACGTCGACCGCATGACGCTGCCGGTCGGATTGATGAATTTCAAGGGCCAGTACGCGACCAATTACGCGCCGCTTCTGGCCGCCACGATCCTGGTCATCATCCCCGGCATCATCGTGTACTCGATGTTCAACAACCGGATCATCGAAGGCATGACCGCGGGAGCACTCAAGGGATAGGAGGGAAATCGGAAACATGAAAGCGTTGGTCCTGCAAAACGAAAAGCTGCTCGTCGGTCTCGACGGATTCGGATCCCTGCTGCAGCTGGTGGACAAGACGACGGGACGAAATTACATCCATCCGGCTCCGGGCTGGCCGCGGCCGTTGTTCCGCCTCATCCTGACCGAATCCGATGAAAAGGGCAACATTCTGCCGGGCGAAATCGTCCTCGATTCCACGCTGGCCGGCAGGGTCGAATATTTGGAACATGTCGTCAACCGGTCGCTGACCATCCGGTTTTGCGGCATCGACGGGCTGCCCCTCGAGGCGGTTTGTTCCATCAGCATCGACGAAGACGAGCCGTTCAGCCGCTGGAAGATGTTCCTGAAAAACGACACCGCCTTTGCCGTCAAGGCCATCGAATATCCGCTCGTCCATTGCGCATACGTGCTTGGCGAAAGCGCGCACGACGACCGCATCCTGATTCCGAAGCACGACGGCCACCTGGTGGGCAATCCCGATCTCCATCCCTGGGAAGGGGACGGCATCCCGCGATTGGACCAGCGCTATCACTATCCGGGGGAAGGGCGCAACACGCCCGGCGGCATGTCCGTCCAGCTGATCGCCTACTATGACCGGGATGGCGGACTGTACATGGCCACCCACGACGATCAGGGCCATCCGAAAATCCTGGGACCCCGGATCATCACCGGCGAAGACGAGCGGTATTTCGATTTTTCCCCCGCCCATCTGTACCCGGAAATCGCCGGCCTGTCCGTGGGAACGAACTATGAAACGGTCATCGGGCTGTTTTGGGGAGACTGGCAGGATGCCGCGGACATCTACAAAAGATGGGCGGTCCATGCGCCCTGGTGCGCGAAGCGGACGTTCGAACGGGAGGACATTCCGGATTGGATCAAGCGGGGCGCGTTTTTCTTCAACTTCCGCCTTCGCCATCAACCGGACGGCGAATCGTTCCTGGATCGCGTGCCGGAGTATCTGGAGCGGTGGAGGGACGCCCTCGGCATGCCGCTCGTCGCCATGATGTGCGGCTGGGAGAAAATCGGTGAATGGACGGGGCCGGACTATTTCCCGCCCTATGGCGGCGACCAGCGTTTCCGCCGCATGTGCGAGCGGCTGAAGGAACGGGGATTCCGGCCGTTTCCGTTCGGCCTGTCGGGCCTGAAGCTTCCCGTCCGGAAAAAAATTCCCGCCAGCGGCCCGCAGCCCGAACTGGCCGTGGACTACGACGCCCGCCGGCAATTTGAACAGGCCTGCAAGGCAGCGGCCGCCACGAAACCCGGCGGGGACCTCATTCTGGAATCGGACGTGTCCCAGTGGGACGGACTTCACGCCTATGCGTGCCCGACGACCCCGCAGGCGGAAAAGCAGCTGTACGATGCCTCCATGAAACTCGTGCGGGATTACGGCGCCCAGATCAGCCAGGCCGACCAGCTGTTCAACGGCGCCGTCACCGAGTGCTACAATGCCGAGCATCCGCACCCGCCGGGCAGGGGCATCTGGCAGAACGAGGCGATCCGGTCGATCTACCGCCGGATCCGGGAGGACGGCAAAAAACGGGACCCGGATTTCGCCCTGTCGCAGGAATGGCAATCCGAACTGTTCCTGCAAGACCTGGATGTGTACCACGCCCGCAATTACGACCAGCCGAGAGGGCTGATGGGCGTTCCGCTGTTTTCCTATCTGTATCATGAATACTTGCCGTGCTACGGGGGCGACTGGTCGTCGTTCCTGAGCGACAACACGAACGGCGTGTATTATCATGCCGCCAATTTTGTCAACGGCAACCTCCCGGCGGGCTGCCCGCAATCCATGAAAAAAATGACGCGGAATGCCGAGCCGGAAGAAGCGGATGAAGCGATTTTGCGGATGGCCCGGCATACGTGCCGGCTGTTTTCCGCCTACACGGATTTTCTTGTGCTGGGGAAAATGCTGAAAACGCCGGCCCTTCAAATCGAGGGGGAGACCATCAAATTCGTGGGCGTCAATTTCGGGTTCGGGAAAGGCCCCCTGACCGTTCCGTCCGTCCTCCATCGGGCCTGGCAGGCGCCGGACGGGCGGGTCGCCTACGCGATGGCCAATGTGACGGACAAGACCCGGCAATTCCATCTGGTCGTGGAGCCCTACGCCGGACGGAAGGCCGATTTGTGGCTGAACGTGAACGGCCTCGAGCGAACGTGCATCGCGAGGAGTTTGCCGTTGCCGAATGCGGTGGAAATCACCCTGAACCCCGGCGATGCCGCCATGCTGGAATGCCTGGCCGTCACGTGATGCTGCGGAACGCGGTCTGTCACGGCGCGGGACCGGCGCATGCGTTGCCCGGTCTCCGCCATTTTTTTGCCCGGCGATCGATCCCTTTTTCATCCTCACCCCGGTTTCCGGAATCGGAAAATGACCGCCGGCGGCAGTTCATGCCATTCGAACCGGTCGTCGCGGTCCGCCTCTTTCCGGAACGCGGGCCTCCGCCCATCCGTCGAGGACAAAACCGGCGCGCAGAAACAGATTGATATAGAAGGCAAGCGGCCGGTGGAACACCAGACGGGCCTTCGGCTGGCCGCGGATGGTCAATAATGGCGGGCTCGCATGTTCCCTGCCCGGCGTTCCCCGTCGTTTGGGTCCGTCATTTGATTCGCGGTTGCCGGCGCCTGATCCTTCCCGTTTCCAAAAACCCCCTTTTCACGAGGACGTGGCCCGGACGCGCGATTTTTTTGGATCGGAAGGGTTGACTTTCCCGCAATGGAAAGGTTTATGATGGAGCCGGAAATGCCGGCCGGATTTTCTGCTTTGAAGGAGGGGTCTCCGGTGCGAATCGGCGAGTTCGCGGAACGGAACGGCGTGTCGGCCAAAATGCTCCGGCACTACGACGAAATCGGGCTGCTCAAGCCGGCGGCCATCGATCCCGCAACGGGATACCGCTTCTACACGCCCGAGCAGTCCCACGTGCTCAACTGGATCCTGATTCTGAAATCCCTCGATTTCTCCCTCGGGGAAATCCGGGAGCTTCTGGGCGGGCCGCTGGAAGCCCGGGACATCATCCGCCGGCTTGTCAGGAAGCGCATCGAAATCTCCTCCGCCCTGAACGTGCAAATCCAGAAGAAAATCGCCATCGACAGGCTCATCGCCCTGATCGAGAAGGAGGGTTTCGACGTGAACAAAACGATCGATCTCAAGCAGATCGGCATGGCCGACGTGCACGATATCAAGAAGAACATGCCCAACATGGAAATGTTCCTCGATGCGGCATGCGGCATCGTGGCCGAATGTCCGGACGAAAAGCCGTACGCGGTGTTTCGCTTCGACATCAGCCATTTCAAGCGGGTGAACGACGATTACGGATTTGACGCCGGCGACCGCGTCATCGTCGCCTGCTACCGGATCGTCGAAACGAACGTCAGCGAACGGTTCCCGCACGCCGCCGTCGGACGCGCCCACGGGGACGAATTCATCGTCTTCGTCCAGGCGGACAAGCCCGCCGTCCAGGAGGCGGCCCGGGCGATCGTTGACGACGTGAAGCGGTTCGACTTCTCCGCCGCGGGCTGCCCGCGGCCGGTCGGGTGCTGCATCGGCGGACTCGTCAGCTTTGTCCGGGACCGGACGGACGTCCGGAACATGATCGAAGCGTCCATCGAAGTGATCGAGCGGGCAAAGCGGGACGGCCCGAACTCGGTCCTGATCGAAGTCGTCGGCGCCTGATTGCGCGGTTTGACCCATCGTTCCCCTTTTGCGGAGAAGGGGCTTTTTTATGTCTTATATGGTCTTTTGTGTAATAAATCGGTCAATCACGTTCATTAAAATTCCTTCATGTTACATTTAATCGTCGACAAAACGTACTAAGGGTAATAATATGTAACCAAAAGGACAGCGCATCGATGGAGGTGGAACGATGGCGGACTTGCTGACCGTCGACCAACTGGCCCGGATGCTCGACATGCACCCGCGGACGATCCGCCGGTACATCCGGGAAAACAAATTGCATGCCGTGAAAGTGGGCGGCGAATGGCGAATCCGAAAGGAGGACGCGGAAATGTTCATGGGCGGCCGAATCGACGAAATGAAGGCCGAAGCGATGGAGGACGTGCACGCGTTCGTCGACGGCAAAATCACCGATATCGAAGGCCGGCTGCAGGTGTGCGCCGTGCTGGACTGCTACGTCGGCAACGAAGAAGCGGTGAAAATTTCGGAAGTCATCATGCGGCGCATGAACGAATCCGACCCCAACCGGGGCCGGGCGAAGTTCCAGTATTTTTTTGACGATGCGGAAAAAAAGGGCCGCTACATCATCTGGGGCAACCCGGCCTTCGTCGGCAAGGTGCTGGCCGCCGTCGGGGAAACGGTTCGCTGACCGCCGTTGGCCGGTTTTGCCCCTTTTCATGATCCTCCCCCCGTTTCACGAAAAAGGCGCCCGATCCGGGCGTCTTTTTCGTTGCCCGCTTCCGATCCGCTTGATTTTTTTGGCAGCCGCGGCTAAAATAAGAACATACATTCGTATTTCCGGAGGGATCCCATGGATTTTGAAAAAGCGGCAACGTTCATCTGGCAAAACGGCAGGCTGCTGGAAAGACGGCTGTTCGACCTGTTCTTCCGCGGCGGGTCGAAGGAGGACGTGCTGAAGGTCCTCAAATGTTTTTTGTCAAGCAAAATTACCCAAAAAAATCGTGTGTTTTTACCCATCATCGTCATGGGTATTTTTTACCGTTGTTTCATCAGCGCATGCTTCATCCTATAGCTTTCGCCTTCGAATACGAGAAGGTGTCCATGGTGCGCGAGGCGGTCAATCATCGCGGCGGCCATCTGGTCATCGGTGAAGACGGATCCCCATTTTGAGAATTCCAGATTCGTTGTAATAATCAGGCTCCGGCTTTCATAGCTGTCGGCTATGACGCGAAACAACAACT
>Ga0310825_100135_pt1 | contig 124708 bp, 114 predicted proteins | sample WT_ome_9_FD_202243 | JGI IMG/M metagenome (GOLD analysis project Ga0310825, IMG submission 202243) | Sorghum-adapted microbial communities enriched on wild type (WT) sorghum from Joint BioEnergy Institute, Emeryville, California, United... ... | reverse complement strand
ATCAATATTATAGCAAAAATCCATCTCAACTTATGAGCTCTCCTTAGTTTTGTCTTTTATTAAGGCTGCGTATATTTTCACTTTGTCATTCCTTAATCGGTATTATTATATCCTATGAGAGTTTCAATAAATTTCGCTCAGTACTATTCAAAAGCAATAAGAGAGGACAAAAGAGCGAGCTGAATTTCTTATGATGAAAAACGAGTTGACTAACTCGTTTTTTTATTATATTCTGATCAGCTTCTCGCTTCAAAATGATCTATCCTCCAGTGTAAGTATAATTTCGAACGCCCAGGTCATTAAATAAAGAAGAAGCACGATCGGCCGCCATAGACTTACAGCTTGGCGGCCGATGGCTTTTATGGGGGAGTTCATTTTTGGTCAGCCCAAACGCGGCGTTGTCATTCGTTTGGAGGGGCGAGCGAGGAAGTCAGCTTTGACGATTTGGGACGCAAGCAGCCGCGTGTTGGTTCGATGCATTCGAACCGCTTGTCTCCCGCTTTTTAGGATCGTGCCTCGCTTGACGAAGCTGTTGTTCGGATTCCTCCTGAATTGGTTTTCGAAATGATCGCCCGTTGGAAAGAAGGATATGATGTCGTTTATGCTCGACGCGTGAAGTGAAAAGGAGAGACACGATTCAAACAATGGACCGCCTCGCCTATATGTTTTATCGCGTATTGCGCTCAGTGACTGAAATTGACATTCTCGTAGATACCGACGATTTTCGCTTGATTGACCGAAAGGTGTGCGATCAGTTAGTCTATATGAAAGAGCGCAGCCGGTTTGTTCGCGGCAAGTTGGCTCGGCCTCCGGCAGACGGCGGTCGAATATGAGAGAGCCGCGGCTGGTGAGACAAAGGATCCGCTCAAAAAAATGATTCGCTTTTCGCTCAATGGATCACGTCGTTTTCGCACAAACCGCTCAAGCTGGCGAACGTATTTGTGTTTTGGCAGTCGGTGGGAAGTGCCGTCGGCATGATGGTTGTCCTATAATGGTTTACGCATTCAACGGTTGCCGGTTGGGCGTCATTGTTGGTCGTGATGCCTCTTTGCAATGGGGTGATGATGATACTTGGCATCATTAGAAAATAGATGGGGCGAATGAATGAAGAGGGGAAAGAGCGGCCACTTTATGTCATCAACGAAACATGGGGAGTCGGAACGAAACATGAACGAAATGCTTCGTACATTCCGTAAAGAAAAACAAACAGCATGGCGTTTTGCCGTTGTTGGGGCAAGCAATACGATCGTTGACTTTGTTGTCTTTTTTCTGCTCACTGCTGCAGGTGTTCCAGCGGCCGCTGCGCAAGTCGTTTCTTATGGCGCTGGGGTGATAAACAGCTACATTTGGAATCGGCGTTGGACGTTTCAAATGCGGCAAAAGGTGAATATCGGGGAGTTGTTCCGGTTTCTTGTTGTCAACGGCCTATCACTTGGTGTGTCGCTCGTTGTCTTGTTGGTGGCCGAACCGTTCGGGCCGCTTTGGTTCGCGAAAGGTGCGGCCACGATGGCTGGTATGGCGGTCAATTTCATTGGCAGTCGCTGTTGGGTGTTTGTGGAATCGACAAGCGAACGTTGACGGAAAACGGAGCAAACGATAAAAACAATCCGGAAGCCATGTGCGGCCCGGACGTTTTTTGTAGGAAAAACGCTGTTCATTGCTGCGAAAATCCATCAACGGCATGTTGGATCTTTTCGCGATGGTATACATCAAAAGGACGGGGAAGCGGATTGTTCCGCTTCCCCGTCCCGGTCAAACCGTTCGGATTTGCCCCGTCCCGTATACGAGCGATTTCGTTGTGGTGATGGCAATAAGCCCCATCGGTCCGCGCGCGTGCAGCTTTTGCGTGCTGATTCCGATTTCCGCCCCGTAGCCGAACTGTTCACCATCGGTGAAGCGGGTGGATGCGTTATGGTATAACACCGCCGCGTCGACCGCTTGGAAAAAGCGGCGGACATGCGCTTCGTTTTCCGTGATGATCGCTTCGGAATGTTTCGTTCCGTAGCGGTGGATATGTTGAATCGCTTCATCGACATCAGTGACGAGTTTGATCGCTAAAATCGGCGCCAAATATTCTGTATGCCAGTCTTCTTCCGTCGCTTCGGTGACGAACGGATAGGCGGCGGCAAGGCGTCGGTCGCCGCGAAGCTCAACACCGCGAGCATGAAGTGCCTCAAGCAGTTCGCCGACGTACGGCCACCGCTCATGAATGAGCACGGTTTCGATGGCGTTGCAGACAGATGGACGCTGCAATTTAGCGTTTAAGACGATATCGATCGCCATCGATCGTTCGGCCGATTCATCAACGAAAATATGGCAGTTGCCGACACCGGTCTCAAGCACCGGTACGGTGGCGTTTTCGACGACCGAGCGAATGAGCCCCGCTCCGCCGCGCGGAATGAGGACATCGAGATAATCGTTTAGGCGGAACATGCGCTGGGCTGTTTCCCGGCTCGTGTCTTCGAGCAGCTCAATGGCTGTTTCCGGGATGGCCGTTGTGCGAAGCGCCTCTTTCATGACGCTGACAAGTGCTTTGTTGGAATGAAGCGCCGATGAGCTGCCGCGGAGCAGGACGGCGTTGCCTGTTTTCAGACAAAGGCTGGCGGCGTCAACTGTCACGTTCGGGCGCGCTTCATATACCATGCCGATCACCCCAAGCGGCACGCGCACTGTTTGGATGCGAAGGCCGTTTGGCCGCGTCCACTCCTCGATGATTTCTCCAACCGGATCCGGCAATGAGGCGACTTGGCGGACACCGCTGATGATTTGATCGATCCGTTCATTCGTGAGCTGCAGCCGATCAAGCAAAGCCGGTGACAGCCCTTGCGCGCGGCCGGCGGCCATATCCTTTTCGTTTTCCGCTAAAATGACGGCGCGTTTGCGGTCGATGGCTTTGGCGATCTGTTCTAATGCCGCGTTTTTTTCTTCTGTCGACAGCATGGCCAACGTTTGTGACGCCGTTTTCAACCGTTCGGCTTTTTCGAGCAATTCGTTCATCTTTTGACACGCTCCTTTCGCAAAGTAACCCAATTGTCGCGGTGGATGACTTCCGGGCGGTGAAGGTAAGAGTATTGCCGCGCTTCTTCGCTCGGCCGCCCTTTCACTTTTTTCAAATCGGCGGCGGCGTAATATACTTGACCGCGGCCGATGGTAACACCTTTTTCGTTGATGACATCGACGACATCCATCGCATGAAAGTCGCCGGAAACCGCCGTGACGCCGGCCGGCAGCAAACTTTTCCCGCGGTCAAGCAGCGCTTCCTCGGCGCCGCTGTCCACAGTGATTGTGCCGGAAACGGGGGCGTGATAGGCGATCCATTGCTTGCGCATTTGCATCTGTTTCGGAAAAGGAACACCGATGTATGTACCGTCACCTTTTCCAGCTAAAATATCAGCCAGTTTTTCTTTGCCGCTTCCCGTGCCGATGAAGACGCTGACGCCGAAGGAGAGAGCTTTTTGCGCAGCTAACAGCTTTGAGCGCATGCCGCCGGTGCCGACAGTCGAGCCGCTGCCGCCGGCTGAGGCGAGCATCTCGCTCGTAATCTCTGGCAAAAAGGCGTATTTTTTCGCCTGCGGGTTCGTTTTCGGATTGGCGTCGTACAGCCCGTTAATGTCAGTGAGCAAAACGAGCGCATCGGCATGCAAGAAGCCTGCCACAAGCGCTGACAACATATCATTGTCGCCGAACGTCAACTCTTCGACGGAAACGGAGTCGTTTTCGTTAATGATCGGCACGGCGCCGTGTTCGAGTAATGTGGTGATCGTGGCAAACAAGTTGCGAAATCGCTCACGGCTGTAAAAATCGCTGCGCGTCAACAACAACTGGGCGGCGGTGAAGCCGAATTGGGCGAACTGTGCGCTGTACGCCTGCATCAATAAGCTTTGTCCGACGGCAGCAGCCGCCTGTTTGCCGGCGATCGTCGTCGGCCGCGTTGGGTAGCCTAACGGCCCGAAGCCGGCCGCAACTGCACCGGATGTGATGAGAATGATGTCATGGCCGAGCTGTTTCATATAAGCGATCGCTTGAACATGATCAAGCAGTTTATCATGGCAAAGGCCGCCTTTTGGATCGGTGAGTGAGCTGCTCCCGATTTTCACAACGACGCGCTGCCGTTTCATCGCATTCCCTCCTTTGGATTTTTTCTGTCGTCTATTCCACTGTCTCTTGACCACAACTGGGAAGAGGACAATAAAAAAACGCTTTTCCTCCTCTTTGAAAAGGACGGAAAAGCGTTCCGCGGTACCACCTTTTTTGGCGCACAAAGCGCCCACCTCTAGCCTGTAACGCAGGCATGCGGCTTATGTTTGCATAAGCGGCCGTCTAGGGCAGGTTCAACCGGCTTCCCGCGAGGAACCTTCCAGCCTATGGGTTCCACTCTCTGGCGCGTTCCCTCGGTTTACTAGTCCCGTGCCGTTCTCATTCGTCGATTGTCAAGGATAGGCTCAACAATTTTATAGTTTGTAAGAAATTATGCCCCTAAACGTTGTTGATGTCAAGGGGAGCAGCCTATTTTTACGTTGCCTTGCTCTAGACAAAACAATGAAAACGCATTCAGAATAAAGGTAATTGTCAATTTATTAAAAAAAGTGGTACAATACTAGCAACCTATTAATCTGAACGATGGAGGGACTCTTCATGAAAACACGGCGCAGCGACATGATTAAAAAAGGATTCGACCGCGCTCCGCACCGAAGTTTATTGCGGGCGGCTGGCGTGAAAGAAGAAGATTTTGACAAACCGTTTATTGCGGTGGTCAACTCATATATTGACATTATCCCTGGACACGTCCATTTACAAGAGTTTGGAAAAATCGTCAAGGAAGCGATCCGTGAAGCGGGTGGCGTGCCGTTTGAAATGAATACGATCGGCGTTGATGATGGCATCGCGATGGGGCATATCGGGATGCGCTATTCGCTTCCGAGCCGGGAAATTATCGCCGACTCGATTGAAACGGTTGTTTCCGCGCATTGGTTTGACGGTATGGTGTGCATTCCGAACTGCGACAAAATTACGCCAGGAATGATGATGGCAGCGATGCGGCTCAACATCCCGACGATTTTTGTCAGCGGCGGGCCGATGAAAGCCGGCGTAACGAAAGATGGGCGGAAAATTTCACTCTCGTCCGTATTTGAAGGAGTCGGGGCGTATTTAGGCGGCTCGCTCGATGAGAAAGGACTGATGGAACTCGAACAGTACGGCTGTCCGACGTGCGGGTCGTGTTCGGGCATGTTCACGGCCAATTCAATGAACTGTTTGGCCGAAGCGCTCGGGCTCGCCTTACCAGGCAACGGGACGATTTTAGCGGTTGACCCGGCGCGTAAAGAGCTTGTCCGCGAATCGGCGAAACAGCTTATGTATTTGATCGAACATGATATTAAACCGCGCGACATTGTCACGGAAAAAGCAATCGATAACGCGTTCGCGCTCGATATGGCGCTTGGCGGCTCGACGAATACGGTACTACATACGTTGGCCATCGCCAACGAAGCCGGCATTGACTATTCGCTCGAGCGGATTAACGAAGTGGCGTCACGCGTGCCGCATTTAGCGAAGCTCGCTCCGGCATCGGATGTCCATTATATTGAAGACTTGCACGAAGCGGGCGGCGTCTCGGCGGTGCTCAATGAATTGTCGAAAAAAGAAGGCGCACTCCATTTAGACACGCTCACTGTCACCGGTAAAACGCTTGGCGAAAACATTGCCGGCTGTGAAGTGAAAAACTATGATGTCATCCGGCCAATCGATAACCCGTATTCGGAAACGGGCGGGCTCACCATTTTGTTCGGCAACTTAGCACCGGACGGAGCGGTCATTAAAACCGGCGCGGTTCAAGGCGGCATCACGCGCCATGAAGGGCCAGCCATCGTCTTCGATTCGCAGGAAGAAGCTCTTGAAGGCATCGCCAGCGGCAAAATCAAGCCAGGCCATGTCGTCGTCATCCGTTACGAAGGGCCAAAAGGTGGCCCAGGCATGCCGGAAATGCTCGCGCCAACCTCACAAATTGTCGGCATGGGGCTCGGCACAAAAGTGGCGCTTGTCACTGACGGGCGGTTCTCCGGTGCTTCGCGCGGCTTGTCGATCGGGCACGTCTCTCCGGAGGCAGCAGAAGGCGGACCGATCGCGTTCATCGAAGACGGCGATATAATCGAAATCGACACGGTCAAGCGGACGATCAATGTCAAATTGTCTGACGAAGAGCTTGAACGGCGCAAAGCGAACTGGAAAGGCTTTGAGCCGAAAGTAAAAACCGGGTATCTCGCCCGCTACTCGAAGCACGTCACTTCAGCGAGCACAGGGGGGGTTATGAAGCTTTAAGGCAGCAGCGGCTTCCGATGAATGAGCGCCCTGCCGTAAAAGAGAAAGCCTGCCTGGACGAGTGAAAACAGGCAGGCTTTTTCATCATGATATATCGCCCTCGTTTGGTTGGATGGGAAGAAAAAGAGTAAACGAGGTTCCTTTTCCCCGTTGGCTTTTGACTTCGATGGTTCCGCCGTGAGCCTGCACAATTTGCTTCGCAATGTGGTGTATCCACCATTGTGAAGCGAGCGAAAAACCGTTTTTGTCGTCAAATCCTCACGAGGAAGCAAACACTTCTGTTCGATGTCTTGTCTGATGCGCGCTTATTTAGGTAAATATTCCATGAAGAGTGAGAGGAAATATAGCCATGGCTGCGACTTGGTAAAAAACGGGCGTCCCGAAAGAAAAACGGGGCGCTTTTTCTCATTCGACCTACATCACCAATCGATCTTGTTTTGCCTCGGAGGGACAGCTATCTGATCCCATTCCCCGTTCATACAAGAAAAATCATATTGACATTTTATAATATTCATACTATTTTAAAGTTAGGTGTGATATGTAATTTATATAACGTTAATATAACGTTATATATTTTTGTATCTTTGAAAACGCTTTATATTAAGGGGGAGTCAGGAAGGATGATTTTGCATGACATTGAGAGGGCCGAGCGCAGTGAGCTTGAAGGGCTCCAGCTCAGCCGGCTCCGGGCAACGGCGGAACGCGTGTATGAGCGGGTGCCATTTTATCGTGAGCGATTTGACGAAGCAGGAGTGAAACCTGAGGATATCCGGACATTGGATGATGTGCGCAGGCTGCCGTTTACGACAAAAAGCGATTTGCGCGCGCATTATCCGTTCGGTTTGCTAGCAGTTGATCTCACTCAATGCGTCCGTTTGCATGCGTCAAGCGGCACGAGTGGAAAACCGACCGTTGTCGCCTATACAAAGCGTGACATTGATCATTGGGCCGATATTGTAGCGCGGGCGTTGGCGATAGCCGGTGGAAAGCCGGGAGATGTCGTTCACAATGCGTACGGATACGGGTTATTTACCGGCGGGCTCGGGCTTCATTACGGCAGTGAGCGGCTCGGAGCGGTCACTGTTCCTGTTTCTGGCGGCAATACGGAACGGCAAATAATGATTATTGAAGATTTCCGCCCGACCATCATTTGCGGGACACCGTCCTATGTGTTGAACATTGCTGAGCGGATGAAAGAGTTGGGCAAAGATCCGCGGCAAACATCGCTGAAATACGGGATTTTTGGAGCGGAGCCGTGGTCGGAAGAGATGCGGCGCACGCTTGAAGAGACATTTGACATCAAAGCGTGCGACATTTATGGGTTAAGTGAAGTGATTGGCCCTGGGGTGGCTATGGAATGTCATGAAGCGCAAGATGGGCTTCATATCGCCGAAGACCATTTCTTTGTCGAGGTCATTAATCCGAACACACTTGAACCGGTAGGGGAAGGGGAAGAAGGAGAGCTTGTCTTTACGAGTTTGACGAAAGAGGCGTTTCCAGTCATCCGCTATCGGACGGGCGATATTGCTTCGGTGACAAGGGAGCGATGTGCTTGCGGGCGAACAACGGTGCGCATGTCACGGGTGAAGGGACGTGTTGACGATATGATTATCATTCGTGGCGTCAATGTGTTCCCATCAGAAATTGAACACCATCTGCTTCGTGTTTCGGAACTGGCTCCGCACTATCAGCTACACCGGTTCCGCCACGGTCATTTGGAAGCGGTGGAGTTGCACGCGGAAGTGACAGATGATTTTTACAGCCAGATCGGCGGCGATTTACAAAGTGAGCAGGCCGTTGCGCTTGCTCGGCGAGTTCAATCGCTGTTGAAAACACACTGTCTCGTTTCGATTGGTGTTCGTCTCCATCCTCCGAAAACCCTCCCTCGTTCAGAAGGGAAAGCGGTGCGTGTCATCGACCGACGTAAGTTCGAAGCGAAACAATCCGTTTGAATTGAAAGAAAAGTAGAAAAAAAAGATTGCAAAATTATATAACATTAAAATATAATAACGTTAGATAAACGTTATATGATTTTTAATTATATTTAATAGGGGGATGAATGATGGGGACGATCATGACGTTCACTCGTCTGTCTGAGGACGAGAAACATGAACTGTTCATGCGCCGCATCGAAGCGGGGGAGAAAATCGAAGCGGACGATTGGATGCCGGATGAATATCGGATGACGCTCATTAAACTCGTTGCGATGCATGCGGTTAGCGAAATTATGGGAGCGCTTCCGGAAAAGGAATGGGTGCCGAAAGCGCCGACATTGCGGCGAAAGCTAGGCATTATGGCTAAAGTGCAGGACGAAATGGGGCACGGCCAGCTGCTGATTCGGGTGGCGGAAGATTTGATGGCGCCGCTTGGCAAAACGCGGGAAGACATTATCCAAGATTTATTGAACGAGCGGCTGAAGTTCCATAACGTCTTCCATATGCCAGCGCCGACATGGGCGGATGCCGGGTTGATTGGCTGGCTTGTTGATGGAGCGGCGATTATGACGCAGACGAACATGCTTGATGCATCATATGGGCCGTACGCACGGGCGTTGAAGCGCATTTGTGCTGAGGAAGTGTTTCATGCCCAACACGGAGAATCGATCATTTTGGCGCTAGCTGAAGGAACGAAGGAGCAAAAAGACATGCTTCAAGAAGCGCTCAACCGTTGGTGGGAGGCACTTCTCATGTTTTTCGGTCCACCGACGGCAGAAACGACGGGAACATCCAAGCAGGATATTACGATCAAATACCGCATCCGTACAAAAACGAATGAACAATTGCGCCAAGACTACTTTACGAAATACGTGCCGCGCATTTGGGCGCTCGGATTGAAGCTTCCTGACGAGACGATGCATTTTGACAAAACGCAAGGGAAGTGGATTTACCGGCAACCGGATTGGGAGAAATTTAAAGAGATCATCCGCAACAACGGACCGAAATCGCAAGAACGGCTCGAGCTGCGAAGGATTGCGCATAAACAGAACGCGTGGGTGCGTGAAGCGCTCAGCGCTGTACGGACAGTTGGGTGAAAGGGGGATGACCGTGATGGGGAAAGAACAAGGCTTTTACCAAGTGTTCGAAGTGTTCAGCCGCAGAACACCAGAGGCCCCGCTTCAACACCAGTTCAGTCTGCTCGCCCCGAACGAGGAGCTCGCCCTCGTGATGGCGCAAGAAAACTTTATGCGCCGCGAGCCAGTTGCCGACCTTTGGGTGGTGAAGCGGGATTATATCCGGCGGATCAATGAAGAGGAAAAAGTTGCGCTTAAGCGGCTTGACAACAAAGATTATCGGTTAACGAGGGGATATGGGGATTTGAAAAAGCGGTGGCGCAAATACGAGCAAAACGTGTTCGATGAGAAAGAAATTTTATCATGGAAAGGCGAGATTCGGCGATGAGCGAAAAATCGATGTATTTTCATCCCGATGGTCAGGAAGCGCTTGTTGAATTGTTGTTCCAGCTTGCAGATGATGATTTTTTACTTGCGTATCGCGGTTCAGAATGGCTTGGATTGGCACCGCATATTGAGGAAGATATTGCGTTTTCTTCGATCAATCAAGATACGATGGGCCATGCCGCCATGTATTATCAGCTGCTCGAGGAGTTTGGCCTTGGGACGGCTGATGAACTAGCACATGCCCGGCCGGCCACGGAGCGGCGTAACGCCGTGCTCCTTGAACTGCCGAACGGTCCGGGACATTATTTGCGCGAACCCCGCTATGACTGGGCGTTCACTGTCGTCCGCCAATATTTTTACACGCAAGCGAAGCACATCCGTCTCGAGTCACTGAGAAAAAGTGCGTACAAGCCGCTCGCGGAAGTGGCGGCGAAAGTCCAAGTCGAGCTTCACTATCATTTGCTTCATTGGCATACGTGGTTCGTCCAGTTGACAAATGCCCCTGGTGAAGCGCGGACGCGAATGATAAAAGCCATTCAAGACGTAGCCGCCGATTTTGCCGGTGTGTTGACGCTTGGGGCAAGAGGGGCGGAGATGGAGCGATGGGGACTGATCGAAGGGGAAGACGTATTAACGGAAAAAACGATCGCAGCGCTGGCGCCAGCGTTTGCCGAAGTAGGTCTGGAGTGGCCGATGCCGTTTGGTATGAAGCACGGTAACGGCCGCAACGGTGAGCATACGCCGGATTTGGATGACGCGTTGGCGACGCTGTCAGAAGTTTATCGCTCCGTTCCGCAAGCTATATGGTAAGCAGTTGCACTCTGTTTCGCAAAAGACGGTGCCGCCGCTTTCCTGCCCCCCTCGGGTTGGCAGCAAGCACAGCCGGCTGCATGAAAGGCGAAACGGCGCACAATGCCGCCCTTGGCAAGGGGCGGGAAGCATATAGGCAACCGAAACGTGAGAGGGAGAACCATGACAAACGAAGAGGTTTGGAGAGCGTTAGAAACGGTGAAAGATCCGGAAATCGATTCTGTCAGCATTGTTGACCTCGGCATGGTGGAACAAGTTGAGATTCGTGATGACATGGTCTCGATTCATTTGCTGCCGACGTTTCTTGGATGCCCGGCGCTTGACATCATTCGCTCACGGGTGGAGGAAGCGGTGAAGCAGGCGGGGGCACAAGCGGTGACGGTCGAATTTCTGCGCCATCCGCCCTGGACGTCCGACCGAATTAGCGAAGTGGGACGGGAGCGGTTAAAGCAGTTTGGCATTGCTCCGCCGCCGCGGCAAATGGAGCCGGGAGCTTGGCAAGTGGAATGCCCGTATTGTGGGGCGGAACGGACTGTCATGGAAAATCTATTTGGTCCGACAGCTTGCCGCAGCATTTTCTACTGTAGGCAATGCAAAAATCCGTTTGAAGCCATGAAGCCTGTACTGCCTTTAGCAATGGAATAGAAAGGGGATGGTGACGTTGTTTAAAATGATCGCCTTGTACAAACAGCCGAAAGATAAAGAGCAGTTTGATGCTCATTATTACAACACGCATGTGCCGCTGACGGAAAAAATCCCTGGCCTTCGAAAAATCAAGGTCACGAAAATTACAGGGACGCCGATGGGGACGGAAAGTGACTATTATTTGTTATGCGAAATGTATTACGACAACCAAGAGGCGTTCCAAGAGGCGATGAAAACAAAAGAAGCGAAAGCATCAGCAAAAGATGTCATGTCATTTGCCGGGGATCTTGTCACCTTTATGGTTGGTGAGGAAGTGGAACATGAGTGAGTTCGTTTCGATCGCTGTGCGCCAAGAGGGGCCGGTTGGCGTCATTGAACTCGCCCGTCCGAATGTATTGAATGCGCTCAGTCGCCAAATGGTGTCAGAAATTGTTGCGGCGGTCGAATCGTTCGATCGGGATGAAGAAGTGCGCGTCATCGTGCTCACCGGGCGTGGGCGGGCGTTCGCTGCTGGGGCGGATATTCAAGAGATGGCCAACGATGATCCGGTTCGGCTCGAGTGGTTGAACCAATTTGCGGATTGGGATCGCCTTTCGCTTGTAAAAACGCCGATGATCGCTGCCGTCAACGGCTTAGCGCTCGGCGGCGGATTCGAGCTGGCGTTGTCCTGTGATTTGATCATCGCCTCCGCCGCGGCGGAATTCGGTTTTCCAGAGGTTAACCTTGGCGTTATGCCAGGGGCGGGAGGTACGCAGCGGTTGACGAAGCTCATCGGACCGAAACAGGCGCTCGCGTGGTTATGGACGGGGGAGCGCTTATCGGCGAAAGAGGCGCATGCATTGGGTGTCGTCACCCGCGTTGTGAGTCCGGAACTGTTAATGGAAGAGACGATGCGGCTTGCCCGGCGCCTTGCCGAACAGCCGCCGCTAGCCCTTCGCCTTATCAAAGAAGCAGTGCAAAAAGCAGTAGACTATCCGCTCTATGAAGGCATGCAGTTTGAGCGGAAAAACTTCTACCTTTTGTTTGCTTCAGAAGACCAAAAAGAAGGAATGGCGGCGTTTCTTGAAAAACGAAAACCGCAATTCCGTGGGAAATAAGGGGGGCGCCTCATGTACGAGACAATTCGATATGAAGTGGATGGCCAAGTTGCTTGGCTGACGCTCAACCGCCCGGAGCAGCTCAACTCTTTTACGGAACAAATGAACAAGGAAATGACAAAGGCGCTAAAACAGGCCGGAGCAGATCGTGATGTCCGTTGTGTGGTCATCACAGGCGCAGGACGGGCGTTTTGTGCTGGGGAAGATTTGAGCGGCGTAACGGAAGAGATGGATCATGGGGAAGTGCTGCGCACTCGATACGCACCGATGATGAAAGCGCTCCACAGCCTAGAAAAACCGGTTGTCGCCGCGGTGAATGGGGTAGCGGCCGGTGCGGGCATGAGCTTAGCGCTCGCGTGTGATTTCCGTCTTCTCTCGGAAAAAGCGAGTTTCGCCCCGGCATTTATCCATGTGGGACTTGTGCCGGATGCTGGTCACCTGTATTATTTGCCGCGCCTCATTGGGACGGCAAAGGCGCTTGAACTTGCTGTGCTTGGGGAAAAAGTAGCGGCTACGGAAGCCGTCGCGCTCGGACTAGCGACAACCGTCATTCCGCAAGATCGTTGGGAAGAGGAAGTGAGGCAGTTTGCCGAGCGATTGGCTGCTATGCCGACGAAGGCGATTGGACTTGTGAAACGGTTGCTTCACGAAAGTCAAGAAGCGACGTTTGACCGTTACCTCGAACGAGAAGCAGAATGCCAACGCATTGCTGGATTGACGGCAGACCACCGCGAAGGCGTCAAGGCGTTTTTTGAGAAACGGAAACCAATATTCCAGGGAAACTAAGCAAGGGGGAAGAAATGATGGCAACTGTCAAACAAAAGAAAATGGAGCGAATGCCGACGAAACGCGATGTTTATCAGCTGATTATTAACGGCGAGCGGGTGGAAAGTGTTTCAGGAGAAACGTTTGTCGTCACCAATCCGGCGACGGGCGAACCGGTTGCCCGCGTCGCTAAAGGAACGCGTGAGGATGCTGAGCGGGCGGTACAGGCAGCGCGGCAAGCGTTTGACCGCGGGAAATGGCGCCATTTCCCGGTACAAAAACGGGCGCGCATTTTATATCAAATCGCTGCGCTCATGCGTGAACGATTCAATGAATTAGTAGAGTTGGAGATTTTAAATACGGGAAAAGCGTTGTCGGCTGCCCAAGGTCAAGTGATGCAAGCGATTGAAGACTTCGAGTTTTTCGCAGGGGCGATCATCGGCCATCGCGGAGCGGTCAATCCGATGCCTGGGGCGTTTCACAACTATACGGAAAAAGAGCCGGTTGGCGTATGCGCGCAAATTATTCCATGGAACTATCCGCTTATGATGGCAGCATGGAAAATTGCTCCAGCGCTTGCTGCCGGATGTTCTGTCGTCGTCAAACCAGCTTCGTTGACGCCACTCACTTGCCTTGTGCTGGCGGAAATTTGTTATGAAGCTGGGGTGCCGGAAGGTGTCGTCAATGTGGTGACTGGCGCTGGGGCGGAAGTTGGAGACTATTTAGTTGAACATCCGCTTGTCGACAAAGTAGCGTTTACCGGATCGACGCCGGTTGGGAAGGAAATTATGGAGAAGGCGTCGAAAACCCTAAAACGGGTGACACTCGAGTTGGGCGGTAAGTCGCCAAGCCTAGTGTTTGCGGACGCTGATTTGGAGGCTGCTGTCGCTGGTTCGTTGTTCGGAATTTTCTATAACAGCGGTCAGTCTTGTGAGGCGCGGTCCCGCTTGTATGTGCACGAAGACATCTATGATGAATTTATGGAAGCGTTTGTCGCTAAAACGAAGCAGTTGAAACTCGGCAATCCGTTTGATGCCAGCACGCATGTGGGGGCGATTATCAGCCGTGGACAGCTTGAGGTGATTGACGAATATGTACAATCGGCGGTTGCCGACGGAGCGACGATCGCTGCCGGTGGGAAAGAAGCGGTGGTCGCCGGCTTTGAAAATGGTTATTGGTATGAGCCGACAATTTTGACGAACGTAAATCACCAAATGAAAGCGGTTCGCGAAGAAATTTTTGGGCCAGTTGTTGTTGTGATGAAGTTTCGCGATGAGGCCGAGGCGGTTGAACTGGCGAATGACAGCGATTATGGGCTCGCTGCCGCTATCTGGACAAAGGATCATGGGCGTGCTGTTCGCGTCGCCAAACAGCTGCGCTCCGGCATTGTGATGGTGAACAGTCCGTTCTCCGCTTTCCCGGGTACGCCATTTGGCGGTTACAAACAGTCCGGATTTGGGCGTGAGCTGTCTGTCGAAGCGCTTGATTTGTATACTGAGACGAAGAGCGTGCTGTCGTATTACGGGCCGCGTCCGCTCAACCCGTTTGGCGTCTAAGACGACTGCCAACACTGTCATTTGGATGACGTCTTAGTTTATAGAGTGTGCGACAACCGGCGATGGGGTGTGTTTGGCCGTTGGCCGTGCCCCATCGTTGTTGTTGGAAACGGTTCCGCCGTTTGGCGACGAGCATCCGACGACTTGCAGTGTTCACCGCTATACACGTGAAATAGGAGAGGGGGAAGACGATGATCGAACGTCTTGTTGTTGTCGGCAGCGGCGTGATGGGGAGAGGAATTGCTTACGTTGGCGCTGTCGGAGGGTTTCAGACGACGTTGGTTGATGTGAAGCAAGAACAACTAGACAGTGCTCGGAACGAAATCACTTCCATTTTTGAACAAGCGGTCGCTCGAGGAAAATTGACGCCTGGCGCGCGCCAAGAAGCGGAGACGCGTCTTTCGTATTCGCTTGATCTAGTTGCTGCGGTACAGGGAGCTGATTTGGTTATTGAGGCAGTACCGGAAAAGCTAGAGTTGAAAAAACAAGTATTTGAGACAATCGATGCTCATGCGCCGGCATCTTGTTATTTGGCCACCAATACGTCCACGATGAGCCCGACGGAGATCGGCTCGTTTACGAAGCGGCCGGATCGAGTGATCGCCATGCACTTTTTCAACCCGGTGCATAAAATGAAGCTCGTTGAAATTATCCGCGGCTTGGAGACGAGTGATGAGACGGCGCAAGTCGTGAAAGAAGTCGCTGAGCGAATGGGGAAAGAGACCGTTGTTGTCAATGAGTTTCCGGGGTTTGTGACAAGCCGAATCAGCGCGCTTGTCGGTAATGAAGCGTTCTATATGCTTCAAGAAGGAGTGGGTACGCCGGAAGAAATCGATAAAGCCATTAAACTTGGCCTGAATTTTCCAATGGGCCCGTTTGAGCTGGCTGATTTAGTCGGGCTTGATACACGGTTGAACAACTTAAAATATTTGCATGAAAAATTAGGTGAAAAGTATCGCCCAGCGCCGCTGCTTGAACAATACGTGAAGGCCGGCCGTCTTGGCCGCAAAACTGGCCGTGGTGTCTATGATTATACGAATCGAGAAAACGACTGACAAGCCGATCGCTCGGCTACGGTTGGCAAGGGGGAGAAAAGATGGGAAGAGAGGTTGTCATTGTTGATGCTGTGCGCACACCGATCGGCCGCTACAAAGGGGCATTAAAAGAGGTGCGGCCGGACGATTTGGCCGCCGTCGTTATTCGCGCGCTGATCGAGCGGAATCCGAACTTGCCGGTGGAACAAATTGATGACGTCGTCTTCGGTAATGCGAATCAAGCCGGTGAAGACAACCGGAACGTTGCCCGCATGGCCGCACTTTTAGCCGGATTGCCGAAGGAAGTAGCGGGGGTAACGATCAATCGGTTGTGCGGTTCCGGGCTCGATGCTGTTAATTATGCAGCGCGGGCCATTTTCGCCGATGAGGCGGATATTATGATCGCCGGCGGCGTGGAAAGCATGACGCGCGCTCCGTTTGTGATGGCGAAGCCGTCAAGTGATTTTCCACGCGGCAATATCGAAATGTATGATACAACGATCGGCTGGCGCTTTATCAATCCGAAAATGCAGGAAATGTACGGCACCGACAGCATGCCACAAACGGCGGAAAACGTAGCGAAGCGGTTTGGCATTACGCGCGAGGCGCAGGACGAGTTTGCCTATGAGAGCCAAATGAAAGCGAAACGGGCGATGGAAACGAACCGGTTTGCGGATGAATTGGTGCCAGTTGTGTACTATGATCGGAAAGGCAACCAGATTGTTGTCGACAAGGATGAGCATCCGCGCCCGGATACGACGCTTGAGAAGCTGGCAAAACTGCCGCCGCTGTTTGAAAACGGCACGGTGACAGCCGGCAATGCTTCTGGAGTGAACGACGGGGCGGCGGCGCTGTTGTTGATGAGTGCCGATAAAGCGAAAGCGCTCGGCTTGAAGCCGTTAGCCAAATATGTGACGTCAGCCGTCGCCGGCGTTGAACCAGCCGTAATGGGAATCGGTCCGATTTTTGCGACGCGCAAAGCGCTGCGCCGCGCCGGCCTGTCCGTTGATGATATCGGGCTTGTCGAGCTGAACGAAGCGTTCGCTTCGCAAGCGCTCGAGTGCATTCGTCAGCTTGAGCTTGACCGAGAGAAAGTCAACGTCAACGGCGGAGCGATTGCCCTTGGCCATCCGCTTGGGGCGAGTGGTGCCCGCATATTGACGACGTTGATTTATGAAATGCAAAAACGAGGCGTCACCTATGGCTTGGCGACGATGTGCATCGGCGTCGGCCAAGGGATCGCAACGATTGTCAAAAATGCGGACGAACAGTGAGAGCGTTGGGCTAGGGGTTGAGAGATACCTAGTCATGATGAAGGGATGCTTGAGTGTGCCGCTGTTTCCTCAATGCCGGCCATTCGATCATTCCGTCCAATGCCGCCTGTTCGCAACCGTCGGGAGCCGCCTGCCTTCAGCGGTGCGGCTCTTTTTATTCCGCTTTTTTCTCGCCCGACTTGCCACCGTTATAAAAGTTTGTTACGATTATATTTCGAAAACAAGGTAAAGGGAGTCCGTCCAGATGAATACACGCTCGATGATTTTCACGATTTACGGCGACTACATCCGCCATTACGGCGGTGAAATTTGGATCGGGAGCTTAATCCGCCTCCTTCGCGAGTTTGGCCATAATGACCAAGCGGTGCGGGCAGCGGTGTCACGCATGAGCAAACAAGGTTGGATTCGGGCTGAAAAACGCGGCAATAAAAGCTATTACTCACTCACTGAGCGCGGTGTGAAGCGGATGGAAGAGGCGGCGCGCCGCATTTATAAAACGCGGCCCGAGCATTGGGACGGCAAATGGCGCATTCTCATTTATACGATTCCTGAAGACAAGCGGCATTTGCGCGACGAATTGCGAAAGGAGCTTGTTTGGAGCGGGTTTGGCACGATTTCGAACAGCTGTTGGATCTCGCCGAATAATTTGGAGCAGCAAGTGTATGACTTAATTGACAAGTATCATATTCACCCGTACGTTGACTTTTTCCTTGCTGAGTATGACGGGCCGCACATGAACAAACAGCTCGTCGAAAAGTGTTGGAACTTAGAAGAAATCAATCAAAAATATGAGCAGTTTATCGTCACTTATAGTCAAAAATACGTGATTGATAAACATAAAATCGAACGTGGCGAAATGTCGGATGCGGAATGTTTCGTTGAACGGACGAAGCTCGTTCATGAATATCGGAAGTTTTTATTTATCGATCCGGGGTTACCTGAGGAATTGCTGCCAGACGAGTGGATGGGAAGCCATGCCGCTGCCTTGTTCAATGACTACTACCAACAGCTTGCCGCGCCGGCCAGCCGCTTTTTTGAGGCGGTATTTCGAGAAGGAGCGGAGCTTGGCAAAAAGGGAGAACAGGAGAAAGAAAAGGTGTCGTTTGAGTGAATTCGTGGTGCATGGCTTAAGCCAAGCTATGCATCTCGTTTTGTGTAATGATGAACATTTTGCCAATGACCACGATGCCCGAGACAGAAAACGGAATAGAGCGGTGGGAAAGAGGGATTGGTACGCGGCTTTACCTGCGAGATGATTCCCAACTTTCCCTACACGCGCCGCAACGATTTTGAAACCGCTTTAAACTTGTTTGCTTGTTTCTTTGTCAGTTGACTCAGCAGCTGTCAGTTGTTTTCGGTACTCTTTCCCTTTTTGGACGTATGTATCGATCGACAGCTGAATAAGCGCCAAGTCTTTGTCCGTTAATTCACGCACAACTTGGCCTGGAGAGCCGACCACAAGCGAACGTGGCGGAATTTTTTTGCCGGACGGGATGAGGGTGTTGGCGCCAATAATGCATTCCTCTCCGATTTCAGCTCCATCCAAAATAGTTGATCCCATGCCAATGATTGAGCGGCGCCGGATTGTGCAGCCATGGAGTACGACATTATGCCCCACGGTCACTTCATCTTCGATAACAAGCGGAGAGCCTTCGTACAAATGACATGTCGTGTTGTCTTGAATGCTCGTTCGCGCACCGATTGTAATCGGCCCTTCATCGCCGCGCAACACGGCATTAAACCAAATCGTCGATTCTTCTCCGACGGTGACATCGCCAATGACTCGAGCTCCAGGTGCAATAAAGACGCTTTCGTGAACGTTCGGTTTTTTTCCGTTATACGGATAAAGCATTCCCATCCCCCCAAAAATATGGTATCGTTATGATTAGTATAACATATTTTTTACGAGGTGGGAATGTTATGAATGATGTTTGTCGACTGCTCGGTCTTCGTTATCCGATCATCCAAGGGGGGATGGGCAACATCAGCAATGCTGAGCTGGCAAGCGCCGTGTCCGAGGCGGGGGGACTAGGAACGATTGGGGTCGGAACGATGCCACCCGATGAGGTGGAGACGCTGATTGTCGAAACGAAACATCGGACAAGCCGACCGTTTGCGGTGAACATTCCGTTGCAAGTAACACCGCACGCTGCCGAAATGGCCGAGCTTGTCATCAAACATCAAGTGCCTGTTGTTTCCCTTTCTGCCGGTAACCCTGCACCATGGATTCCACAGTTTGCCGCACACGGCATCAAAGTTATGGTTGTTACTGCATCGGTCAACCAAGCGAAAAAGGCGGAGGCAGCTGGAGCGGATATCGTCGTTGCCGAAGGGTATGAAGCGGCAGGGATCAACTCACCGCTCGAGTTGACAACGATGACGCTTATTCCACAAATTGTAAGTGCTGTTCGCATTCCTGTCATCGCCGCCGGCGGCATTGGTGATGGGCGTGGTTTGCTCGCTGCGATGGCTCTCGGCGCCCAAGGGGTGCAGCTAGGCACAAGGCTTGTAGCAACGAAAGAAGCTCCGTTTCATGAAGCGTATAAACAGGAACTTATCAAAGCGAAAGACAACGAAACGGTCATCGTCGGTCGTTCGGTCGGGCGCGTCCGCCGCATTATGCGCACGCCGTATGCTGAGAAGCTGCTTGAATATGAGCGGCAAGGCATGCTGCCTGAGCAATTCCAAGAATATACGTCTGAAGAACGCCATCGCCGTGGCGCGCTCTCTGGGGATTTTCAGGAAGGGTTTATCAATGCTGGACAAATCGCCGGCCTCATCGATGATGTGCCAACCGTCGCTGAGTTGTTTGAACAAATGATGACCGAAGCAAAAGCACAATGGCGCTCATTATCCGCTATATTTTCCTGATATTAAAAAGACGCCTGTCAAACGGCGTCTTTTTTTGACGAAAGAAAATGGTTGGGAAGGGGGTTGACACTTATAACCACCATAGTTACTATTGAAATAGTATAACGATTTTATAACGTTTGTATATTTTTTGTTATATTAACTTGAAAACGCTTTCAAGCGGTAAAGCAAAGGGGAGAGGGAAGCGATGAATGTCATGTTGTCATCAGAAAGGGCACAGAGCTTCGACTTATTTGAACAAATGCGTGAGCATGAACAAATTGTGTTTTGCCATGATGAAGCGACCGGGCTGAACGCGATCATCGCCATTCATAGCACGGCGCTTGGACCGGCGCTTGGCGGCTGTCGGATGTATCCGTATGCGACAACGGAAGAGGCGTTAGCGGATGTGCTTCGACTGTCCAAAGGGATGACGTATAAATGCTTGGCTGCCGATGTCGACTTTGGCGGCGGCAAAGCGGTAATCATCGGTGATCCGCGCAAAGACAAATCACCGGAATTGTTTCGAGCTTTCGGTCAATTCGTTGAGTCGCTAGGTGGGCGCTTTTACACCGGCACTGATATGGGGACGACACCGGATGATTTCGTGCATGCGCTGAAGGAGACAAACTGCATTGTTGGCGTCCCCGAAGCGTATGGAGGAAGCGGCGACTCATCGGTGCCGACTGCTGCCGGTGTCATTTACGGTATCCAAGCGACGAACTATGTTGCGTTTGGCAACAAAAATTTGCACGGAAAAACATACGCGGTGCAAGGGCTTGGGAAAGTGGGAAAAAAAGTGGCGTTTCGCTTACTTGAAGAAGGGGCTGATCTGTATGTATGCGATTTGAACGAAGCAGCGGTTGAAGAGGTGGTGGCGTATGGGAAACAAATCGGAGCGTTAGTAAAACCTGTCAATGGGACGGAGATTTATCGCGTCAATGCTGATGTGTTTGTCCCGTGTGCATTTGGCGGTGTCATAAACGATGAAACAGCCGCCAGCCTGCGGGTAAAAGCGGTCGTCGGGTCAGCGAACAACCAGTTGGTCGACAAACGCCATGCCCGTATGTTGAAAGAAAGAGGCATTGTATATGCTCCCGATTACATTGTCAACGCCGGCGGGCTGATTCAGGTGGCCGATGAACTGTACGGAGCGAACAAAGAGCGAGTGTTGGCGAAAACGAAAGCGATTTATGATACACTGCTCGCCATTTATACACGAGCTGAATCGGAAGGGATAACGACGATGGACGCCGCCGATCAATTTTGTGAAGAGCGGCTCGAAAAGCGTAAACAACGCAATCATTTCTTTGCGCATCAAAAACGGCCGAAGTGGGATATCCGTCGTTAGGAGAGGAGAAAACGGATCGGAAAGAGTCGCTTTCATACCTAAAAATGAACGAATTTTCATGCAGATACACCAGGGGTATGCCCACTTTTTACAGAGGTCTTTTGCAGAAAATTCAGTAATAAAAAGCTACCAATCTAGCCAATGGCTATTCAAGGAGAAGGGGGAATATGGATGAAACAGACGATCAAACGTTTCGGTGTACCGATCCTTTTCAGCATATTGGTACTCTCGGGGTGTAAAGGAGAAGAACAGAGTGCAACAAGTGGCACGAAAGAGAACGGAAAGGGGGAGAAAACAGTTACTATTGGTGTCACGCAAATTATTCAACATCCATCATTGGATGCTGCCTTCGACGGATTTAAGAAGGCGTTAGAAGACGGGGGATTTAAAGAGGGAGAAAATGTTCAGTACAATATCCAAAATGCCCAAGGAGACATGAACAATAGTCAAACGATCGCCAATAATTTTGTATCGGATGGGGTTGACTTGATTTTCGCCAATTCGACTCCGAGTGCCCAAAGTGCGCTCAATGCAACAAAGGACATTCCGATCGTGTTTACATCTGTTACAGATCCGGTCGGTGCCAGTCTAGTCCCATCAATGGATCAAGCGGGGGACAACATTACCGGAACAACCGATAGTCATCCCGATGCGATTCGAAAAACAATTCAATTTATTGATGAGCAAACGGACGCTAAAACAGTGGGACTCATTTATAACGCAGGCGAACAAAACTCTTTGGCCCAAATTGAAAAAGTGAAAGAGGCTGCAAAACAAACGGATTTGAAGCTGGTAGAAGCGTCTGTTTCGACAACAGCAGAGGTGAAGCAGGCAGCCGAGTCGTTAGTAGGCAAAGCAGATGTGTTCTATATCGTAACAGATAATACGGTTGTATCTGCCATTGAGTCAGTTGTAAGCGTTGCCAATGAGAAAAAAATCCCTGTTTTTACCGGGGAGCTTGATTCATTAAAACGAGGCTGCTTTGCGGCGTACGGGTTTGACTACTATGATATCGGCTATCAAGCTGGTGAAATGGCGGTAGCGATTTTAAAAGGGGAAGCAAAACCAGCGGAAATCAAACCGGAATATCCAAAAAAATTAAAACTTGTAATCAATAAGCAAGCGGCGGAAAAACAAGGGATCAAACTGAAGCCTGAATGGGATCAAATGGCCGAATACATCGAATAAACCAATTCGAAAGGATGACCGCTCTTGTTGACAGCAATTACTGGTGCGATCGAATCAGGAATTATTTATGCCATTATGGCGTTAGGGGTGTATTTGTCGTTCCGTATTTTGGATTTTCCCGATTTAACAGTGGATGGTAGCTTTGTGACAGGTGCGGCGGTGGCGGCAACGCTGATTGTCAGCGGTGTTCATCCGTTGGTGGCAACATGTCTGGCCCTTTTCGTAGGATTCATTGCCGGATGCATGACCGGGCTTCTTCATACGATGGGGAAAATCAACTCACTTTTATCGGGAATTTTAATGATGATCGCGCTGTATTCGATCAATCTTCGCATCATGGGACGTTCGAATGTACCGCTTCTCAATCAAGAAACGATCTTTACGAACGTTCAAGAATGGGGGACGAAAATCGGCCTTGAACCGGCTGTAGCGAAAACATGGGGAATTCTTCTGTCGATGACATTGCTTGTCCTGCTGTTTAAATGGTTCACCGATTGGTTTTTGCAGACAGAAATTGGGCTCGCCATTCGGGCCACTGGCGATAACCCACGCATGATTCGCAGCTTTTCGGCAAATACGAATTTGCTTATTGTGTTAGGATTAGGCCTTTCCAATGCCATGGTGGCGTTCTCAGGTGCGCTCATTGCCCAATACGGCGCTTTTGCCGATGTCGGCATGGGGATCGGCATGATTATTATTGGCCTTGCTTCCGTCATTATCGGTGAAGCGATATTTGGAACAAAAACGATCGCGCGCGCCACATTCGCTGTGATCGGCGGGGCGATCATTTACCGGATTGTAGTGAGCCTTGCATTGCGTGCGCAATTTTTAGAAACGGGAGATGTGAAGCTCATTACGGCATGCATCGTTATTTTGGCCCTTGTTGTTCCGCAAATGGTGCGGCACCAACGGGAGAAAAAGTACAAAGAAGAAAAAAGGCGAGAGCGGGCACAAGCCTTTGTGGCTGCTGCTGCCGAAAGGGGTGAAGGGGATGTTGCAGTTAAAAGGAATTTATAAGATATTTCATGAAGGAACTCCGGATGAAAAAATAGCGCTTCAAAATATTAACTTAACGCTGCAAAAGGGCGATTTTGTCACCATTATCGGCAGCAACGGAGCGGGCAAGTCGACGTTGATGAATTTGATTTCCGGAGTGCTGTTTCCTGATGAAGGAACGATTTCTATTAACGGTCAAGATGTCACCATGATGCCAGAATATGTTCGTTCCCGCTATATCGGAAGGGTGTTTCAAGATCCGATGGCGGGAACAGCGCCGAACATGACGATTGAGGAGAATTTGGCGATGGCGTATGCGCGTCGTCAAAAGCGCACACTTCGCCGCGGAGTGACGAAAAAGCGGCGCGATGACTTTCGAGAGGCGCTCTCTACGCTCCACCTTGGTTTAGAAAACCGTCTTCAAACGAAAGTCGGCTTGCTTTCAGGCGGCGAGCGACAGGCGTTGTCGTTGCTGATGGCGACATTTACTGAACCGGACATTTTGTTGCTTGATGAACATACAGCAGCACTTGACCCAGCAAGGGCGGAGCTGGTGACTCACTTAACTAAAGAGATTGTTGCGCGCTATCAATTAACCACATTGATGGTTACTCATCATATGCAACAAGCCATCGATTTAGGAAACCGTCTCATCATGATGGATAAAGGACAGATCATTTTAGAGGTAGATGAACATGAAAAGAAAAGCTTAACAGTAGAAAAACTATTGGCGGAATTCCGACGCATCCGTGGGGAACAACTAGCGAGTGATCGGGCGGTATTGAGCTAATCGAGCGGTCAGATGCTTATACAATGAGCCAATCATGGAGAGGAGGAATGTTATGGAACGGGACTTTCCGATTTGGCAAGTATTGAATGAAGAAGGAACAGTAGTGCAGCCCGAGTATCGCGAACGAATAACAAAAGAATTGACGATGGTGATGTATCGCCATCTGATTCGTACGAGAACGTTTGATAGAAAATGTGTCAGTCTTCAACGGCAAGGGCGCATCGGCACTTATGTGCCGTACGAAGGGCAAGAGGCATGTCAAGTTGGAAGTGCGCTAGCGCTCAACGATGAGGATTGGATGTTTCCGACTTACCGCGATCACGGGGCGATGATGACGTTTGGCCGGTCTTTAGTGAACACACTTTTGTATTGGAAGGGGCGGACAGAAGGGTGTGTTCCGCCTAAAGGGAAAAAAATCGTTCCGCCGAGCGTTCCGATTGCCACGCAGCTTCCCCATGCGGCGGGAGCAGCGTGTGCTGAGAAATGGAAGGGAACGAAAAATGCCGTCATTGTGTACTTCGGGGATGGAGCGACATCGGAAGGAGATTTTCATGAGGGATTGAATTTTGCGAGCGTTTTCAATGCTCCTGTCGTCTTTTTCAATCAAAACAACCAATATGCGATTTCCGTTCCGATCACCCGCCAGATGAGGTCAAAGACGATTGCACAAAAAGCGTTGGCGTACGACATCCCTGGTGTCCGCATCGATGGAAATGACGTGTTTGCCGTGTATTTTCAAACAGCTGAGGCGCTCGAACGAGCGAGACACGGAGGAGGACCGACGTTAATCGAAGCGGTAACATGGCGCTATGGCGCTCATACGACATCCGACGATCCGTCAAGATATCGTGACCAAGAAGAGAGCAAGAAACGGCGTGAAACCACTGACCCCATCAAGCGGGTGGTGCGATTGATGCAAAGGGAAGGCTGGTGGAATGAACAATGGGCAAATCAAGTACAGGAAGAAGTCAACGCGGAGATCGAGCAGGCGGTGGCTGAGATGGAGCGCTATCCAAAAGCCAACGCGTCTGACATGTTTGATTACGTATTCGCTGAACCGACGTGGACGATTGCTGAGCAGAAAGAGGCTTATCTTCATTGGAAACGGGTGATGGAAGGATGAGTGTAAAAGTAAGCACAAAATCGCTCACACTCGTGCAGGCGGTCAATGATGCGCTTCGCATCATGTTAAAAGAGCGCGACGATGTCGTTTTGCTCGGAGAAGACGTAGGAAGAAACGGCGGTGTGTTTCGTGCCACCGACGGACTGCTTCAGGAGTTTGGTGAGGAGAGGGTGATTGACACTCCGTTAAGCGAGGCGGGGTTTACAGGTGCAGCGATTGGAATGGCGCTAAATGGCTTTCGTCCTGTTGTCGAAATTCAATTTTTAGGTTTTATTTATCCAGCCTATGAACAAATCATGACCCACGCGGCGCGTATGCGCTCGCGGACGAGGGGGCATTTTACGGTTCCATTGGTGATTCGTGCTCCATATGGCGCAGGCGTGCGAGCTCCGGAAATTCATTCAGACAGCACGGAAGCGCTGTTTACCCATATGCCAGGGGTGAAAGTCGTTTGCCCGTCGTCGCCGTATGACGCCAAAGGGCTGTTGATCGCTGCGATTGAAGATCCAGACCCTGTGCTGTTTTTAGAGCCGATGCGCAACTATCGGGCGTTCCGCGAAGACGTTCCTGAAGGAAAGTATACGGTTGACATCGGCAAAGGAAAAAAACTGCGCGAAGGGGAGGACGTGACGGTCATCGCGTGGGGAGCGATGGTGCCGGTCGCTATGAAGGCGGCAGAAGCCGCAGCGAAAAAGGGAATTGATGCTGATGTCATTGATCTTCGTACACTTTATCCTCTTGACAAAGATATGATCGCCGAGTCAGTGCAAAAGACAGGAAGAACAGTGATTGTTCAAGAAGCGCACGCTACAGGTGGATTGGCCAATGATATTTTGGCTGTCATCAACGATACATCGTTTTTCTATCAAAAAGCACCGGCCGAAAGGGTGACTGGATTTGATGTCCCCGTGCCGTTCTTCGCTCATGAAGATGACTATTTGCCAACGCCGGCGCGTGTTTTGCATGCAATAGAAAAAGTCATGAATGACTCTTAAAGGTTGACGAATAATGAAACGTCATGACAGACAGAAAGTAATGCCCGAGCAGACTAGAGACGGCTCTCAGCAACGTGCTTTCATCCAATCAGCTTTTGTACAGATTTTATGAAGGAGTAGTCTTCGGACGTTTTCCGTTGCACGGAGAGCATCCCCCTTCAACTCGTTGTTTTGTATAAAGGGGGGATGATGCAAACGGAAAACGTCCTTTTTCATTGTTGTTCTTCCTGTTCCATCGCTCCCAAAAAGTCGTCTGTCGTAACTAAACGCCCGCGTGTGAAGCGCGGGCGTTTCATGCTTGTTTCAAGGATCTAAGCTTTGATGGAGACGCGATCGTCATTTATCGGTGTGGACAAAGTGTGAACGGATGAAGAAATGAGAAGGCGAACAGCGGCTTGCTGCTGGCCGGCAAAGGTATTGGAGGGATGACAGCCTCGATGTGGCACTTTCTTCAACATGAGCGTAGGCGGGGATGAAAATTATATTCCGACCATTCATTATTTTTATCAAAATAGTATTATTCAGATAAAAAGATAGAATCTCATTTTTGTTAAATAAATTATAGTTTTTTACAAAAAGTTTTTTGACAATATAAACATAATAAATTATTATAGTAAAAGAATTGAAGGAGGGGTTTTGATGTCACCAATCGATAAGCGAGAAATCGCTGCCAGCGTTCCCCAGCGAGGCTTTTTCGGCCATCCGAAAGGGCTGTTCACGCTCTTTTTTACAGAATTTTGGGAGCGCTTCTCGTACTATGGCATGAAGGCCATTTTAGTGTATTACATGTATTATGAAGTATCGAAAGGTGGATTAGGACTCGACGAGCATTTGGCGCTTGCGATTACGTCGATTTATGGTGCGCTTGTGTACATGTCGGGCATTATCGGCGGCTGGCTTGCCGACCGGGTGTTCGGAACATCAAAGGCAGTCTTTTATGGCGGCATTCTCATTATGGCCGGTCATATTGCGTTAGCGATCCCGGGTGGGGTGGCGGCGCTGTTTGTGTCGATGGCGCTCATCGTCCTTGGCACAGGGTTATTAAAACCGAACGTCTCCAGCATTGTTGGCGATATGTATCAACCGGGCGATGACCGCCGCGACGCTGGATTCAGCATTTTTTACATGGGCATTAACCTCGGGGCGTTTTTGGCTCCGCTTGTCGTCGGCACGGCCGGCATGAAATACAACTTCCATCTTGGTTTCGGGCTCGCAGCTGTTGGAATGTTTCTTGGGCTTATTGTATTTGTGGCGACAAGAAAGAAAAATCTCGGGTTGGCTGGGACGTATGTACCGAACCCGCTGACGCCAGCTGAAAAGAAAAAAACGACTGTGATCGTTGCGGTTGCAGCGATTGTCATTGCTGTATTGCTTGCTATCTTGATTCCAAACGGTTGGTTTACCATTGAAACGTTTATTTCGCTTGTTGGTATTTTAGGTATCATCATTCCAACTATTTATTTTGTCGTGATGTACCGCAGCCCGAAGACGACGGACGAAGAGCGGTCGCGCGTCATTGCTTACATACCGCTGTTTGTCGCTTCGGCGATGTTTTGGGCCATCCAAGAACAAGGTTCGACCATTTTGGCGAATTATGCCGATAAACGGACACAGTTGGATGTTGCTGGCATTCATCTTTCACCGGCTTGGTTCCAATCGCTGAACCCGTTGTTTATTATCACCTTAGCACCAGTATTCGCTTGGATGTGGGTGAAACTTGGTAAACGGCAGCCGACGATTCCGCAAAAATTTGCTCTTGGTCTTTTGCTTGCTGGCCTGTCGTTTATCGTCATCCTTGTACCAGGTTATTTCAGCGCCGGAGAACTCGTCCATCCGATTTGGCTTGTGTTGAGCTATTTCATCGTCGTGCTCGGTGAGCTTTGTCTGTCGCCAGTCGGCCTGTCGGCAACGACGAAACTCGCCCCTGCGGCGTTTTCGGCGCAAACAATGAGCCTTTGGTTTTTATCGAACGCTGCAGCGCAAGCGATCAACGCCCAACTCGTCCGTTTTTACACGCCGGAAAACGAAACGGCGTATTTCGGCACGATCGGCGGGGCGGCCATCGTATTGAGTCTCATCTTATTCGCGCTAGCGCCAAGCATCCAGCGATTGATGAGAGGAGTTCGTTAATCGCGATTGGATGATGGTTTGTCGTTACTTAGTGAAAAGAATGGAATTCAAAAGCAGGACGCTCTGCGTTAGCAGGGCGTCTTTTTTTACCCTAAAAACTCTTCTCGTAAATCAAAAAATAGGTCTAGACAGTATTTACAATAAACATGCATTTCACGAGGTCGAGCTCGATCCGAAGAAGCCCCCGCTTACCTACAGTGAGCTGAAAGAAGCTGAGAAAAAGCTGACGAAGAAGGAAACGAAACAGTGCAATACGGATTTTCAATGTTGAACTACGGCGGGTTTTTTGAAGAAATGGTGGCGGTGTAAGGGGGATTGGATGTGAACAGTGATAACGGTCGAAGCGGCGATGCAACGAAGGCAGTGTTTAATAAAGAGGAAGGAAAACGGGTGTTTGAGCTGATCCGCAACATGCACCGGGGCGGCACGTTTTATCACGCCGGTCAAAACTGGGATGATATGCGCGCCGCTTTTCAAGTGGGGAAAGTGGCGATGTACTTGGATTTGTCCGCTGGTGTCAAAACAGTGATCAATCATTCACCGTTTGATGTTGGTGTCTCCTATTTGCCTGTTCCGGATGGGGTCAAACGCCAAGGGGTCAATTATCGGAGGAGTCTCGCTTTGGATGATAAAAGGAAGCAGCGAAGCGGAATAAAAGGCGGCGTGGGAGTTCATGAAATACTTGACAACCGCTCCGGTTCAAGCCGAGTGGCATGTGCGGACGGGTTATTTTGCCATCCACCCGGTAGCCTATGAGGAACCGCTTGTCAAAGATGAATGGCACAGATACCTGCAGTTAAAAGTGACCGTCGATCAACTGCATGGAACAAAATCAACCCCTGCCACCCAAGGGGCGCTCATCACGGTCTTTCCGGAATCGCGGCAACGTATCGTGAAGGCGATGGAACGGTTATACGAAGGAGTTGACGCGCAAGATACCCTCAATAAAGCAGTGGAAGCAACGAGTCGAGCATTGCAAGGGGAGAATTGATGGAATTGACGTATGAGGATGCAAGCAAAGCCACACGGGGCTATCTCGTGTGGCTTTTTGATGAATCGGTTGATTTTCTTTCAGCCCATGAAGCTTTTCTTCCTGTTTGTCCATTCGTTTCTTCTTTATTTTATTTTACTGCCTCTACTTCTTGTCTCATAGTGTCCATATCCCGTTTCTATCTTGCTTCATGTTTTCATGTCTTGTTTCATGGCGTTCATATCTTGCTTCGTCGTCTGTATGCCCTGCTCCATCGCTGCCATATCGTTCGCAATGTTTCGCATAAGGTTGGCTAACTAATGAAGAAGCTGCCTTGTGTGAGTACGCCTTTTTCCATCGGATCGTTTCGGACATTCCCAGAGCAGAAAGGGGAGTACAAAGTGTGGAATTAGCGAGGAAATACATACATATTCATTATACCAAAGATAAGGGGGGCATCGCCCGTAAATGGTTCACCATTCATGAGATAAAAAAGAATGACAAAAAAGGAAGACAAGGGAAAATCGTCGAAAAAGTATAAAGCTGATCATTTGGTGGCTTAGACGGTGGGGAAAGGGAGGAGCGGGTGTATCATAGGCTGAATTTTCGGCGTTCTGCTTGCATGAGGAAAGACCGATTGGTAGATAGGGGAATGGGGAATGAATGCATTGGTTAGGGGAAGAAATGCAGCACTTATATTGATTTTATCGCTATGTTTATTTTCATGCAGCAATGCCTCTGAGCGTGGCGCTCAAGAGGTGTTAGCGACAGGAAGCGAGGCGACAAAGCAGGTGGCTGCGCATCCGCCGTTGCCCGGTCCAGCTGACAAAGCGGCTATAGCACGTGCCTCACAGGTGAGCATCACGTTAAGTGCAGCGGGCGATGTGACGCTTGGACGCGACGAAAATTACGGTTATATGTATTCGTTTGACGATGAAGCGAAGAAGCATGGCTTGCGCTACTTTACAAAATATATTGAGCCGATCTTTCAAAAAGATGATTTTACGACCGTCAATTTGGAAACGACACTGACGACTGCGACGCGCAAGGCCAACAAACAATTTCGTTTCCGCGGTGATCCGAGCTATGCGAAAATTTTAACTTATGGCGGCATTGACGCTGTCAACTTGGCCAACAATCATACGTACGATTATTTGCAACAAGGGTATAATGATACGATTGCCAATCTAAAAAAAGAAAAGATCGGCTATTTCGGTCGGACGCTCCGGCTGATGAAAACTGTCAAAGGCATTCAAATTGGAGCGCTTGGCTATGAAGGCTGGAGCGATACAAGTACATTGCGCAAACAAATTGCCGATGACATTCTCGCCTTACGAAACGAAGGAGCCGATCTCGTTCTCATTCATTTCCATTGGGGAGTGGAACGAAGCTATGTGCCAAACAGCACACAAAAAGCGCTCGGCCGCTTTGCGATTGACAGCGGCGCCGATTTAGTTGTCGGCCACCATCCGCACGTCGTTCAAGGAATTGAAGAGTATAAAGGCAAAATGATTGTTTACAGCCTCGGTAACTTTATATTTGGCGGAAACAAAAACCCGAGCGACAAAGATACGTTTGTCTTCCAGCAGACGTTTTATTTCCAAAACGGCGAGCAGACCGAGAAGAAAGAAATTCGCATCATCCCGTTTTGTATTTCGTCGGTGACAACAAGAAACAATTATCAACCGATGCCGCTTACGGGAAAAGAAGCAAACCGAGTGAAAGAGAAAATTATCTCATTGTCGGCAAAAATTAAACCGCCGACATGGACAGCGTACGAAGTGAAGTAAAACGGATGGTCTTCTGTTTCGGCCATCCTTTCACGTTTGGACAAGTTTCCATTTTATAGCTAAGGCGCTCCCAACCGCTATGAAGCTTGCCCCCCCAAGAGAGGCACCATTCGTTGCCGGTTCGTTTTTATCTGCGTGCTTGCGCCTCCTTTTTCCTCTTTTTCACCATACGCCCAAATATCGTTTTCGACTGTTATGCATCTTTTTAGCCAATTCGGGCCGTTCATGTCCGCTAACGTTTTCCACGTATGACTTTCCATCAGCAACGTATATTAACCGTTGAACAGGAGCCGCTAGGCAAAGGAGGTGTATGTGTGATGGATCGCTTATCCCGATGGTTCACTGTTCGGCGCGGTCTATGGAATCAATGGTTCATGCTTCCTAGACGACGGCGAAACAATAACGCTATATGGGCACTTATCAGCTTAGGTTTCGGCGCTGTTGCCGCCGCGATGCTTGGTGCCAAAAGAGGCACGCGTATGGCGCCGATGTCCCGGATGCCTATGCAAAATATGATTCGCAGCTTAAACCGATGGATGGAACGCCGAATGGAAACAGCGCCGCTCGCTACAACAGAATTCGCCCAAGAAACGGCCCCTTGGCAGCCAAGAGATGAGGAGAAAACATAACGATTGTTGTTCTTTTGCTTAATCGGCCGGCAGCACTGTGACTGCCGGCCTTTTCTGTTAGTATGCCCCCGCTTTGGTTTCCTCTCATGTATATTGGCTAAACTAACGCTGTAGGAAGGGATTTTCTACAGCGGTTTGGCGACATAATCGTGAAAGGGAGATGAACGGTGCCAAAACGGATTATTCTGTTGATCATTGATTCATTAATGTATCCCGCCCTAGAAAAAGCAGTGGGCGAAGGAACAGCCCCGGCTTTTCAGTTTTTCATGGAAAAAGGGGCGGTATACCCGAACGTGGTTACTTCGTTCCCGACGATGTCGGTTACGGTCGACAGTTCACTTTTGACCGGGGTGTATGCGGACGTCCACCGGGTGCCTGGACTTGTTTGGTTTCATGACGAGGAAAAACGGTTGATCAACTATGGAAGCCATGTGCGTGAGTTATGGAAACTTGGTCTTTTGCGGGCGATCGATGATATGTTATACCGCTTGAACAACGAACATTTAAGCCAGAGTATCGCGACGATCCACGAGGAGCTAGCAGCCAAAGGAAAGGAAAGCGCCTCGATTAACGTGCTTTTGTATCGCGGAAATACAGATCATCCGCTTCGCCTGCCGGCGCTGCTCACTTTGTTCAAGCCATTTCGCACTAGGCGGAAAACGCATGGCGCTCGCTTGTTTACATACGGATCATTTGCACGGATCGGCCCATCAAAACAGAACGGCCACTTTTGGCAACGGTATGGATTTAACAATCGATTCTCTGCTCAAGAGCTCATTCATCTTATTCGGACAGACCGTTTGCCGCCTTTTACCATTGTTTATTTTCCGGATATGGACAAAATGGTTCATAAGCACGGGCCGATGGATACGAAAGGGATCGCTCAAACGGACAAGCAGCTGCAAGCCATCTTAAACTGTTATCCGAGTTGGGAGGAAGCGCTTCGCGACCAATGTTGGATGATCATCGGAGATAATGGGCAAGCACCGATTCGCGCCGACCGGAACAAAGCGCTCATCGACTTGCGCCGATTGCTTCAGCCGTACAAAGTGATGGCGCTTAAACGCGGAGTGCAAAACGACGACGAACTCGTTCTGGCGGTGAATGAGCGTATGGCTTTTATTTATACGCTTGATCCACAACGTGCTCCATTAGTGAAACTTGCCGAGGTGTTGCAGCAGGACGATCGGATCGATGTCATCGCCTGGTTGGAGGGAAACATAGCGCACGTCATTTCAGGCGTTCGGGGCGGCAAACTCATGTTTCGGCCAGGCGGAGCGCAAATAGACGAGTACGAGCAGCGGTGGGATGTCCAAGGGGAGCTAGGAGTGCTCGATTTGACGATTAGCAGCGGACGCATTTCATACGGTGACTATCCAGACGCGTTGGCTCGGTTGTATAGTTCTTTGACGTCGCACCGAGGGGCGTTTCTGATTGCCAGCGCCGCTCCGGGATTTGAATTTATCGGCGAGGGGTCACCGACCCATGTCGGCGGGGCGAGCCATGGCGCATTGCATCGTCACGATTCGCTCATCCCGATGATCGTCACCGGAACAAATTCAGCGCCGAAGCATTTGCGCGTCATTGATTTAAAAGAATGGATTTTGTCGTTGCTTGAAGGGGAAAGTGATGAAACACGTAGATCCAATGGGTGAGAGGCTTGTTGGCGCGCCCGAAATACATAAACGAAACGGGAATGATCGAAAGCAGTGGGGACGGTGCGTAGCACCGTCTTATTTTTATGGAAATTTAAACGATCGTCTTCATTTCATAGAAGTGAAAATAAGAAATTCATACAGTGAACGGCAGTGTAACGTTAAAAAATTCGTTGTTTCGAACTGAGAAAACCTCATTTTCTGAGCGCGATTGCACATAGAGGAGAGTGCTAAAAGCAAAAAATTCTGTTTTTTCAGTATGAATTATTGACAAAGCGTTGTTGGTTTATATAGTATTATGTTAAATATGCGATATTAAACAAAACATAATAAAACGAAAGAGGTGTCTGACGGATGCCGGCACGTAAGGAGGTACGCTGTTCATTTTGCGGTTCGGTGAATGTGGTGCCATTATCGATGTTTGGAACCGCTCAGCTTGTGTCGCAATATTATTGCCATCGATGCAAAAGTGTGTTTGAACGGGTAAGATGGAGAAACGATGACAAGGGGAAAGGGGAGGTCATTCATGAAGATTAAGAGACATTATCCGCTGTTCATTAATGGCCAGCATGTCGAAAGCAGCAACGGCGAAGTGTTTGAGGTGATCAATCCGGCGACAGAAGAAGTGATCGCGACGGTCGCCAAGGCGACAAAAGCGGACGTAGACCGGGCTGTCGAAGCGGCGCGCGCGGCGTTTGAATCGGGAAAATGGCCGAAAATGACGGCTGCGAAACGGGGACGCTTGCTGAATCAAATCGCCAACCTTATGAGAGAGCGATTCGACGATTTCGTGTACGCGGAAGTGCTAAATAGCGGCAAAACCGTCGATGCAGCGAAAGGGCAAATTTTGCAGGCGATTGAGGATTTTGAATTTTACGCGGCCGCGGCGATCACGCTGCAAGGGGATACCAACCAAGTTCCAAACGGATTTTTCAACTATACAGTGAAAGAGCCGGTTGGCGTATGCGGCCAAATTATCCCGTGGAACTATCCGCTGATGATGGCGGCTTGGAAGGTGGCCCCAGCACTGGCGGCAGGATGTACAGTCGTGTTAAAGCCGGCCAGTTACACGCCGATCACTGCTTACATGTTGGCGGAAATTTGCCAAGAAGCTGGGGTTCCTGACGGGGTTGTTAACGTGATTACGGGAAGCGGTTCCGAAATCGGTCCGTATATGATCGAACACCCGGGGATTGATAAAGTGGCTTTCACCGGGGAGACGGAAACCGGCAAAGACATTATGCGCCGCGCCTCTGGCACGTTGAAGCGGGTGACGCTCGAACTCGGCGGGAAATCCCCAAATATCGTGTTTGACGATTGTGATATAGAAGCGGCTGTCAATGGTTCACTTTACGGCATTTTTTACAATACGGGGCAATCGTGCGAAGCGCGCTCACGGCTATTTGTACACGAAGCCATTTACGATGAGTTTATGGAGAAATTTCTTGAAAAAGCTTCCCGCATCCGCGTCGGTAACCCGTTTGAAAAAGGGGTACATATGGGAGCGGTCATTTCGCGAAGCCACCAGCAAGTAATTGACAGCTATGTGAAGCTGGCAGTAGAGGAAGGCGGCGAGGTTTTGTACGGGGGAAAAATTCCCGAAGGTGAAGAGTTCGAGAAAGGCTACTGGTATATGCCGACAGTAATCGGAAACGTCAAAAATGACATGCGCGTGGCACAGGAAGAAATTTTCGGGCCGGTCGTTGTCGTTATGAAGTTTCGCGACGAAGAAGAGGTCATTCAACAAGCGAACGAGACGATTTTCGGCTTAGGGTCGGCTGTATGGACGAAAGACCACGGAAGAGCCCATCGCGTCGCTTCGCGCATCCGAGCTGGAATTGTCATGGTGAACTCGCCGATTTCCGCTTTCCCAGGTACGCCATTTGGCGGGTACAAACAGTCGGGATTTGGCCGTGAGCTGGCGCTTGAAACGTTAAATTTGTACACCGAAACGAAAAGTGTCGTCTCTTATATCGGCAGCAAGCCATTGAACTTGTTTGGCATTTAACAAGACAGCCTGTAGGTGAATATCACCGTAGCTATGGTAAGCAGTGCTTAACATATATCATTCTATTATTTATGGAGGGATGAAAATGGCGAATGTCGTAACAGTGGAGAAAAAATATTTGACGGTCGTTAAAGAAGAGGGGATTGCGGAAATTCACTTGCATATTAACAAGTCGAACTCGTATGATTTGGAATTTTACAAGGAGTTTAACGCGGCGATTGATGACATTCGCTTCGATCCGGACATCAAAGTGGTCATTATCATGAGCGATGTGCCGAAGTTTTTCTCGGCTGGGGCGGACATCAACTTTTTACGTTCGGCCGATCCGCGGTTCAAAACGCAATTTTGCCTGTTCTGCAACGAGACGCTCGATAAAATCGCCCGCTCGCCGCAAGTGTACATCGCCTGCTTAGAAGGGCATACAGTCGGCGGGGGCTTGGAGATGGCGTTAGCGTGCGACTTGCGGTTTATGGGCGATGAAGCCGGGAAAATCGGGTTGCCCGAAGTGACGCTCGGGGTGTTGGCCGGGACGGGAGGAACGCAGCGGCTGGCACGGTTGGTCGGCTATTCGCGTGCGTTGGATATGAACATTACCGGGGAAACGATCACTCCGCAAGAAGCGCTGGATATCGGGTTGGTGAACCGGGTGTTCCCGCAGGCAGAAACGAGAGAGCGGACGCGGGAGTACGCACGCAAACTTGTCAACAGCGCGACGTATGCGATTTCGAACATCAAGCTGTCGATCATGAACGGGAAAGAAATGCCGCTGAACGTGGCGATCCGCTATGAAGGCGAGCTGCAAAACTTGTTGTTCCGTTCGGAAGACGCCAAAGAAGGATTGAGTGCATTTTTGGAAAAACGTCAGCCAAATTGGGAAGGGGTTTAAACAAATTTTTTATGCATATCGGCCGGTTTGGTCGATATATTTTTGTGTAAAAACAATTATTCTCGATTGAAAAAGAGTGGGAAAATGTAACATAATAAAAGAAAAATCTGAAAAAAGACAGGTGTTGTCGTAATGAAGCCAAGGGCACTTATGTTTACGCTATTTGGAGAATATATTCAACATTATGGGAATGAAGTGTGGATTGGAAGTTTGATCCAGATGATGTCCCACTTCGGCATTTCCGAGTCGTCCATTCGTGGGGCGGCGCTCAGGATGGTGCAACAAGAATTTTTTGAGGTGCGGAAAATCGGCAATAACAGCTATTACTCACTGACGCCAAAAGGGAAGCGGACAATGATGGATGGATTCACACGCGTCTATTCGTTGCGAAACTACAAATGGGATGGCCGTTGGCGCGTGTTAACGTATTCCGTTCCAGAAGAAAAACGGGAGCTGCGCAGCCAAATCCGCAAAGAATTAAGTTTGATGGGGTTTGGTCTTATTTCTCACGGGACATGGGCGAGCCCGAATCCGATTGAACCGCAAGTCATGGAATGGATAAAAGATTATCATTTAGAGCCATATGTCATTTTGTTTACGGCGGACTCCATCGTGTCACACAGCAACAAACAAATCATCGAACGCGGTTGGGATTTTGCTTATATCGCCAAAGAGTATGACAAATTTATTGAAACGTACGAACGAAAGTATGAGGAGTTTCAAAAGCAAGCTTGGAACAATGAATTGACCGATCGCGAATGTTTTATTGAGCGAACAAAACTCGTACATGAATACCGGAGCTTTTTCTTTATTGACCCGGGGTTTCCACATGACTTATTGCCCGATGATTGGAGCGGGACGAGAGCTCGGGAGTTGTTTTTCAATGTCCATCAGCTGCTTGCTATTCCCGCCATTCGTTACTTTGAAACGTTGTTTGAGCCTGCTCCGGACCGTGAGTCGGTGTTCAATCGCGATAGGGCGATCAACCCGTTTATGGAGATAATTTAGAGCGCTGGTGAAAAGTGTGATTTCTTGATAGTGGTCGTTTTGGCGAACTCTAAACAATCAAGATTTATATACTAGAGAAATGTCTTTTTGTACTCTCACTTTTTAAAGGGGGTGAAAAGCGCTATAATTAGCAGAACGCAAATTTGAAGAAAGTTTTAGGTTGTGCGCCTTTTCATATTGAAAGATTCCTATCACACAATGACCTATGAAATCACCGGTCTTTTAGCGATTGGGCTGAAAAAATCGGAGGATTCGTCTTTCGATTGGCTGTTGCATGCGGGGAGAGACAAAGAGAATCATATAGAGGGGAGAGGAAATAGAAATGCTACATAAAGAAATTGAAACAGTGGGGGATGGAATTTATCGCGTTCCGATTCCTGTTCCGTTTCCGATGAAGTATGTGTATTGTTACGTATGTCGAGAGGCGGACGGTTGGAGTTTGATCGATGTTGGATTTCGTTGGCCTGAAGCCATGCGCGCTTGGGAAGCGGCATTCCGGCAATTAGGAATCAAGCCGCGGCACATTCGCGCCATTTACATCACTCATTTTCATCCTGATCATTTTGGTCTTGCCGGTTGGATGCAGCAACAGACGGAAGCGCCGATATGGATTAGTGAACCGGATTATGCGATGGCCGAGCGGGTATGGGGGGAAGAGAGCGCCCAAGCGAGCGAAGTCGCTGCGCTGTTTCTCCGTCATGGTGTTCCGGATGAACTTGTGTCTGAAATAGAAGAGAACATGTGGAGGTTGTCGTTGCGCGTCAGCCCGTTTCCAGTGCTAACGATTTTAGATCGCCATGAAATTGTGCTTGGGCAGCGGCGTTGGACGGTCATTCCGGTTCCGGGACATAGTGACGGTCTAGTCAGTTTTTATCAGCCAGAGTCGCGCCAACTGTTAGTATCAGATCATGTTCTTGACCGCATTACCCCAAATATTAGCGTATGGCCGGGTGCTCATCCGAACCCGTTAGAGCAATATTTTTCTTCTTTGCGTAAAGTGGAGGAGCTCGATGTTGATGTTGCCCTGCCCGCCCATGGCGCAGTGATTCGTCAATTTCGCGAGCGGATCGGCGATATTTTCCGCCATCACGAACAACGATTGCAAAAGATGAAAGCGCTGACAAAAGGAGGGTGCACCGCCTATGAAGTAGCTAATCTCGTGTTCGGCCATAAGCCGCTGACAGCACATCAATGGCGGTTTGCGGTGGCAGAAACGTTAGCGCATTTGGAATATTTGCGATCCATTGGCCAAGTACAAAAAGAGGAATATCACGATGTGATCGTGTATGCGTCATAACGAATAGCCAGCTGTACAGGCAGCTAGGCTCTTTTTTTTGGCGAGTTAAACAGCGTGGTCTCGTGTTGCATGCATTTAATTGCATGAAAAATATACGGACGGAAAACAAACATTGTGTGTTATAAGGGATGATCTAAGGAGATTGATTAAAGAAAATGAGCAAGATATTTAGATAACCTAAGGAAAATAGAGAAAAATAAAATTTTCAGATTTTTTCTATTTTTAAGTTGACAATAGAGTTTATAGTGTATTAATATTATGTATAGAATACGATAGTTTAAAAAACGTAATAAAGAGGGTGAGGAAATGGATCAAGCGGCGTTGCTCAAAGAAAAAGTCCAAAATGGATTTATCGTTGAAGGAATCGAGGATATGAATGAGGAGTATTTAACAGCATTGAAACAAACATTGACGATTGTCGGTGATACCGAACTGTTAAGCGTTCCGCCGTTATTAACCGTGTATGATCAAGCACCGACGCTCAACAGCAAAATTACGGCATTGGCCATTATGCAAGATGAAATCGGCCATGCCCACATCGCTTATCGGTTGTTGAAAGATTTAGGGGAAGATGTCGACCGGCTGCTTTACGAGAGAGAAGCGCACCGTTGGAAAAATCCGTACGCTTTTGACTTTGAGCTGTCAAACTGGATTGAACTTGGTGTCTTTAACGCGTTTTTTGACCGGGCGGGCTACACACTTCTTGGTGACGCGTTTGAACATACGTCCTACGGGCCGTGGAAGCGGGCGCTCGTAAAAGTCGACAAAGAAGAGTTATTCCATCTCAGAAACGGCGAAATCATTATGAGAACAGCCATGCAAGATCCGAACTTGCGTGAGGAAGTACAGAAAGCCGTCGATTGGATGTTTTTAATGGCGCTTGAGTTTTTCGGGGTGGAAGATCGACTGAAAAGTCGCTCGGCGCAGCTTGAATACCGGCTAAAAGGACGGTCGAACGATGAGCTGCGGCAAAAATGGTTGTCAACAGCCGTTCCGTTCTGTGAATCGATCGGTGTCAAAGTTCCTGCCCATTATGATGAAGAACAACAAAAATACGTGCTGGATGTGCCGTTCCCGTGCAAGTTTGACCCGGTGAATAAAAAATGGCTGTTTGATCAGCCGGATACGTGGGATAACGTCATTAAACGGTTTAAACAGCGAGGCCCGAAAAATAAAGAATTCGTCGCGCGGATTCAAAAAGGGGCCAAAGAGCTTGAGCAATTACGAAAGGAAGCGGTGTGATGGGCAAACAGGACACGGAAAAATATTGGCAGGCATTGAAAGAAGTGATGGATCCGGAATTTCCGATCAGCGTTGTCGACATGGGATTGATTTACAACATTGAAAAAAGTGACGATGAATTGCATGTTACCATGACGTATACGGCGGTATCGTGCGCCTGTATGGAATGGATCGAGCAAGATATCCGCGACCGTTTGCTTAAGGAAGAAGAAATTCACGATGTGCATATTCACGTCGTCTGGGATCCGCCGTGGACGGTTGACCGGATCAGCCCGGAAGGACGCGAAAAATTAAAATATTGGGGGGTGAGCTCAACATGACAGCGGCCCAACAACGAAAAACGTTTGATATTTTCGCCCGTGTAAAGCGGGGGGACCAACTGGCCCATATCGGCACGGTGGAAGCAGAAAATGAAGAGCTGGCGAAAGTGTATGCTTCCTTTACGTACGATGAAGAGGACTGGGCAGAAATGGTTGTTGTCGACCGCAGCGGACTCGTTTGGGTGAGAAAACCAAAATGGCTATTTGCCTAGAAGGGGGAGAGGGAGAAGTGGAACAGAGACAGCCTAGTGTACATTCGCTCATTGAGCTGCTTGAAACGATCGCTGACAATAAATACGTTCTTGGCGACCGTCTTGTAGAGGTCGGGGTCAGCGGTCCGAATTTGGAAGCGACACTGGCAGCGATCGCGATGGCTCAAGGAGAATTAGGACACGCGCGTTTGTTGTACAACTGGTGTTTTGATTTGCGTGGGGGAAAAGGAAAAAAACCAGAAATTTACGGACAATCCGGAAAAGCGATGGAAAGCGCGGTAAACGTTCATAACTGGATCACACTCATTGCTGCCTTGTATACCGTGAACACGGCGATTGATGCTGTCTTACAATCGGCGCTCCAGGCGAACCATCCGGCCGTTGTTTCCAAAATTCAAAAGCTAGTCCGTGAACAGCAGGATCATATCGTTTATGCGAAAAATTGGGCGCAGCAGCTCATCCATGATCAAGGTGCCGTTCCGCACCGTTTCCGCCAAGCGTTGAATGCTGCAGCGAATGAAGCGGCCGTTTGGCTAAAAGAGGTTGAGACAAAGGAAGAGCTTCAGCAGGAAGGCTATTTGCCGAAAGGGGTCCAACTCGTTGCACGCTTGCAGCAAGAATTGAAAGCGGTTGCTGCTGAACCATTTGTTCAGTTGAAATAAGGAAGACATAACAGGAGGTGAGAAAGACAGACACAAAACGAACGGTGCGCTTGATGCTTTCGGAAAGACAAAGATGGGAATGAACTTTCAAAAACGGGTTATTGGAAAGTTGCCTGCATCACAACATCAAAAAATTGATAGGGAAGGAGAATAAGAGAATGGTAGCTGTAGAAACGAAGAAACAATATTTGACGGTCGTTAAAGAAGAGGGGATTGCGGAAATTCACTTGCATATTAACAAGTCGAACTCGTATGATTTGGAATTTTACAAGGAGTTTAACGCGGCGATTGATGACATTCGCTTCGATCCGGACATCAAAGTGGTCATTATCATGAGCGATGTGCCGAAGTTTTTCTCGGCTGGGGCGGACATCAACTTTTTACGTTCGGCCGATCCGCGGTTCAAAACGCAATTTTGCCTGTTCTGCAACGAGACGCTCGATAAAATCGCCCGCTCGCCGCAAGTGTACATCGCCTGCTTAGAAGGGCATACAGTCGGCGGGGGCTTGGAGATGGCGTTAGCGTGCGACTTGCGGTTTATGGGCGATGAAGCCGGGAAAATCGGGTTGCCCGAAGTGACGCTCGGGGTGTTGGCCGGGACGGGAGGAACGCAGCGGCTGGCACGGTTGGTCGGCTATTCGCGTGCGTTGGATATGAACATTACCGGGGAAACGATCACTCCGCAAGAAGCGCTGGATATCGGGTTGGTGAACCGGGTGTTCCCGCAGGCAGAAACGAGAGAGCGGACGCGGGAGTACGCACGCAAACTTGTCAACAGCGCGACGTATGCGATTTCGAACATCAAGCTGTCGATCATGAACGGGAAAGAAATGCCGCTGAACGTGGCGATCCGCTATGAAGGCGAGCTGCAAAACTTGTTGTTCCGTTCGGAAGACGCCAAAGAAGGATTGAGTGCATTTTTGGAAAAACGCCAACCGAATTGGAAAGGAGTTTAAGCGACACTGTTATGAAGCCCTTGAAATGGGAAGCCGGTTCATCCATTTCCAAGGGCTTCCTCATGCATATTTATCAAGCAGTCCAATTTTTATAGAAATGGGATGGTGAGCGATGGAATTGCGCGGGTTCGGAAGGCTGTACAACGCGGCAGGGCTGTTCATTGATCATCATGTTCACAGCGGATTAGGAGATAAAACGGCGATTTATTACCGCGACGAGCAAATTTCGTACCGAACTTTGCAAGAAAAAGTGAACCAGGCCGGCAACATGCTGCGGGAGCTTGGCTATAAGCTTGAAGACCGGCTGATTATGGTTTGTCATGATACGCCGGAGTTTATTTACACGTTTTTCGGCGCCATTAAAATTGGGGCGGTGCCGATCCCGGTCAATACGATGATGCAGTCGTCGGATTATGAATACTTTTTAAACAACAGCCGGGCGAAAGGGTTGGTCATTCACGAAGACTTATGGGAACAACTCGAGCCGGCTCGAGAGCGGTTTGCTTTTTTGGAGCATGTGATTGTCATTTATGAAAGCGCCAACAAAGTGTTGGAAGGAACACTCTCGTACCATCAATTGATTCACCGTGCCGCTAAAGAGCTTACCGCAGCTCCGACGAATAAGGATGACGCCGCGTTTTGGCTGTTCAGTTCAGGAAGCACCGGAGAGCCAAAAGGAGTCATTCATTTGCAGCACGATATGGAGTATGCATTAAACACATACGCCAAACAAGTGCTGGAAATGAACGAACATGACCGTTGCCTTTCTGCATCTAAACTGTATTTTGCCTATGGTCTTGGCGGGGGGATGTATTTTCCGCTCGGCAGTGGCGCCTCGACCGTACTCATCAAAGAACGTCCGTTGCCGGAAACAATGTTTCAGGCCATTGAAACGTACAAGCCCACGATCTTTTTCGGCGTGCCGACGTTGTATGGCGCCATGATTGATTATGTGGAAAAAACAGGTCGGCAATTTGATGTTCGTTCATTGCGCGTTTGTGTGTCTGCCGGTGAAGCATTACCTCCTTCTTTTTATTATAAATGGAAAAAGTTATTTGGCGTTGACATTTTAGACGGCATCGGTTCGACCGAAGCGTTGCACATTTTTATTTCCAACCGCATTGGTGATGTCAAACCAGGCAGTTCCGGAAAAGCGGTGCCAGGTTACGACGTGAAAATCATCGATGGACAAGGAAATGAGCTGCCGCCGAATGAGGTCGGAGACTTAATTATTCGCGGCGACTCGGTCGCTCATGGATATTGGAATCTTCATGAACAAAACAAACAAAAATTCGTCGGTGAATGGCTGTATATTGGGGATAAGTATTACCGTGATGAAGAAGGGTACTACTGGTATTGCGGACGTTCCGATGATATGTTGAAAGTCGGAGGCATTTGGGTTTCCCCGATTGAAATTGAAAACTGCCTGCTGCAGCATGAAGATGTGTTGGAAGTCGCGGTCGTCGGGGTAGACAATGAAAAAGGATTGACCGTTCCGAAGGCGTTTGTCGTTCTGAAAGACGGAGTAACACCATCCGCAAAGAAGGAAGAAGAACTGAAACAGTTTACGAAACAACAGCTAGCCCACTATAAATACCCGCGCATCATCGAATTTATTGACGAACTCCCGAAAACAGCTACAGGAAAAATCCAGCGTTTTAAATTGCGGCAATTGTTGAAGCAGCAGAGCATCAATCAATAAGGCGAGAGGAACGATTGACCATGAAACGGAACGAATTTCAGGTTCGTGTGAATTTTGGTGACACGGATGCAGCCGGCATCGTTTATTATCCGAATTACTTTAAATGGTTTGATATTGCCGGGCATCAATTTTTCCGCAGCATCGGACTGTCGCCGGCGAAATTGATGAAAGAACAAAACATCATTCTTCCACTGCTCGATGTCGGCTGTACGTTTGAACGTCCACTATATTACGATGACATTATTACGATTAAAACGACGGTGGAAGAAGTGAGTCGCAAAACGATTAAGCTGCGCCATGAGGTATTCCGCGAAGAAGTAAGAACCGGCCACGGTTTTGAACTAAGAGGCTGGGTGAAAGAGGAAAACGGGCGCATGTTTGCGGTTCCCATTCCGGATGACGTCCGGCAACTGCTTGAAGAAGACGGCATAGGGGAGTGCGCCTACATTAACCCGTTGCTCAATGCCTAATGGGTGCTGAAAGCCAAGTTCGCATCGTTGCGTCTTGGCTTATCGTTGCGATAAGCTGCGAAAGGGGGAGGTTCTTTGATTCGAACAGCGAAGCGAACCGAACTGATTGAAGTGGCACAAGGGCGCCGCCCGGCCGATATCGTCATCAAAGGCGGAACGGTTGTCAACGTCTATTCGGGTGAATTTTTGCGCCAAAACGTCGCTATTTATCATGATGCGATCGCCTATGTTGGGGAAAAAGAAGTCGCGGTCGATGAGCATACGATTGTGATTGATGCAGAAGGGATGTATGTGTCTCCCGGGTTTATTGAGCCGCATGCCCATCCGTGGGTGCTTTACAATCCCGTCAGCATGACCGCCAAAGTACTGCCTCTTGGTACGACAACTACCGTAAATGACAACTTGTTTTTTTACTTGCATTTTGGCGTCGATGGATTTCGACAGCTGATCGAGGATTTGCGGGTTCTGCCCGGTCATTTCTTTTGGCTTGTCCGCCTCGTGTCGCAAGCAGATTTCCCTGGCGAGCGCGACTGGTTTGATCCACGACACATCCAAGAACTGCTGGCAATGGACGAAGTCGTTGGGACGGCCGAAGTGACAAGATGGCCGCTGTTGTATCAAGGTGACCCATTTTTACTCGAAACGATTGAAGCGGCGAAACGCGCCGGAAAGGTCGTTGATGGCCATACAGCCGGCTGTTCGTATGAAAAACTAAACAGCATTGCCGCCAGCGGCGTCAGCGCCTGTCATGAAGCCATCACGGCTGAAGAAGCGCTCCATCGGCTCCGACTCGGCATGTGGACGACGCTTCGCCATAGCTCGCTCCGCCCGGATTTTCCGGAAATTATCCGCTTAATTACCGAGAAAAAAGTGAGCACGCAACGGATTACGATGACTACAGATGGACCGCACCCAGGATTTATTGAGCGGGAAGGGTTTGTCGATGGATTGGTACGGAAGGCTGTGGAACTTGGTGTTCCGCCGATGACAGCCTTGCAAATGGCGACGATCAATGCGGCGACGTATTTGCAGCTAGACGATGAAATCGGCGGCATCGCCCCGGGAAAACTGGCGGACATTCTTCTGCTTCCGGATCTTGTTACTTTCCAACCGTCGCTTGTGATCGCCAAAGGCCGTATCGTCGCCCGTGATGGCAAGCTGCTTGCGCCGTTGCCTGAGATCGATTGGAAGCGATACGTATCGAAAAAACCGTTTTTATTTGCGAAACAACGGCTTGATGACGAGCGTTTATATCGTTATCCGCACTCGGAATCCGATCAGCCGGTGCCGGTTATGTATTTTAAAAGCAATGTCATTACCGAACGGAAAGATGTAGCTCTTCCGTCTGTTGATGGCTATGCAGATCTGTCCCACCATCCGGGGCTGTTGTATGCTGCGCTCATCGACCGCAACGGGCAATGGGTCGCTAAAGCTATTTTGGAGCGGTTTGCCCTCGATATTGATGGCATGGCGTCGACCTACAATACAACTACCGAGCTTCTCGTTATCGGTAAACAACCGGAAGCGATGGCCGCAGCAGCGAAACGGGTGCTCGAAATGGGCGGTGGAATTGTTGTTATCGATGGTGGCCGGCCGGTGGTGGAGATTCCGTTGCCGTTTACCGGCATGATGACAACCGATGATTCGTTTGACACGGCCGTCCGTTTCCATGATGAGCTGCTGTCCGCTCTTCAAGAACGTGGGTTTCCGTTCCATGATATTTTGTATACGTTGTTGTTTTTGACATGCGACTTTTTGCCGGGTCTTCGGTTAATTCCATACGGGTTGTACGACGTCAAACGAAATGAGATTTTGCTGCCGGCTGAAAAGATCGGGGAAAAAGTAGTGAAGTAAGCAACGTCACGTGCGGCCACCACCTCATTGTCGGCTATCGGTTTCATGGGAAAATGGGGCATTTCAATTAGGCGATGACGATGTATAATTAAAAGATGTAAGTGAATGATCATCGCTCATGATTAGATTTGGAGATGAAACCAATGTGGAAATCGATCAACCGCCGTCTTGAGAAAGCGTTGCCGTTTCTTACGCCGGCGAGCGTGGTGGCCGGCATTTGGTTATCGGATGAATTGAGCAGCCATGCCGCGCTTGTGCCGTGGCTGTTTGCGTTTATGACGTTTAGCGGCAGTTTGCGCTTGCGTTTGGCTGAGTTGAAAGAAGTGCTCATCCATCCTGGCCCGATCGTTGCGGCGCTGTGCCTTCTTCACTTCGTCATCCCGCTTTGGGCGTTTGGGCTGGGCCATCTGTTTTTTGGCGGCGACCGGTTAACAGTGATTGGGTTTGTGTTGGCTGCAGCTATTCCAACTGGGGTAACAAGCTTTATTTGGGTATCGCTCGGCCGCGGGAATTTGGCGCTCGCCCTTTCCATCATTTTAATCGATACGTTTTTATCACCCCTCGCTGTGCCGCTGACGTTGTTGCTCGCAGGGAGCGCGGTGGAGATGGATGTTGGACAGATGATGCTCGGCCTGGTTTTCATGATCATTTTGCCCTCTCTAAGCGGCATGCTCGTAGGGGAGCGGCTGTCCGTCCGAGCGAACGAGCGGCTCGCAGCCGTGTTGTCTCCGTTTTCCAAACTGGCGCTTGCGCTTGTCGTCATGATGAACAGCGCGGTCGTTGCCCCGTATTTTGGCCGTGTTGACGTCCGGCTGTTTTTTATGGCATTTCTCGTCTTGGTGATTGCAAGCTCTGGTTATTTTCTTTCTTGGATGGCGGCTCGTTGGCTGAAATTTGCCCCACCGGATATTATTACGTTGACGTTTACCGGGGGGATGCGCAACATTAGCGCCGGTGCCGTGCTTGCTATGACCTATTTTCCGCCACCGGTAAGCGTACCGGTCGTGCTCGGCATGCTGTTCCAGCAAGTGCTCGCGTCCCTATACCACCGCTTATTGAATAAAACATACCATTCACCTATGAAAAGCAAAGCGCCATACGTCGGAAGCGTCCGGTAGGCGGAAAGGACAGGTGGTACGCCAGTCATCGACAGTGCCTAGCGGGAGCGAAGGGAGAAAAAAGCGCCCGTCCTAGTGGATCGGGCGAGTGCGGAGGAAATGCACTTGGAGCGTTGTTGATGTCATGACGCGTGCGGCCAAGGGCAGGAGGCGGCTCGGCTTAACGATTTCGTACAGATTCTTGTTTCGGCGAACGGATGAGGTGGTGGCGAAGAGGGAGATCAAGCTCAACGATCCCTTCAACGACTAAACGGGCGATTTCTTTCGCCCCCCGTTCATGAAAGTGGGTATTGTCTTTGATGCCTTTCGGGTAATTGGGGTGTTCGCCTGGTTTAAGCCATAAAAACCACCGCTTCGTCCGTTCCGGCCCAAGCTGTTCAAACCGCTGTTTGCTTTTTGCCGTCAAATCAATGACCGGAACGTGTTCATTTTTTCCGAGTGCTTTCATGGCAGCAGGGTAAAGTCCGTGGGAATCGAGAGCTCGCCCATCAGCAGAAAAGCGCCGCCGCTCGACGGGAGTAATGAGAACAGGAATCGCCCCTTTGGCGCGGGCGCCGTCAATATACCGTTTTAAGTACGCTTGATAAGAGGTGAACGGTTCGGTATAACGAGCTGAATCGTTCATTTTTTCGTCATTATGGCCAAACTGAATAAACAAATAATCACCTTTTTTGATGTCACGCAAAATGTGGTCGAGCCATCCTTCCTCGGCAAAACTTTTCGCGCTTCGCCCGGAAGCGGCCATGTTTTTGACGATCACGCGATCGTCAAACCAGTCGTCAAGCATCTCCCCCCATCCAGCTCGCGGAGCGCGGGAGCGGGGGGCGGCGGCGACAGTGGAGTCGCCGGCCAAATAGATGACGATGACCGTTTCCCTTCTTGTTTTGGCTGCGTCTCCGACGATTGTTGTCCTCACCATTAGAACGACACCAATGGCGATGATGACGGAGCACAAAAAAGCCGCTTGTTTTCCTTTCAATCAAGTTCCTCCTACTCGACAACAGTCTGCTTGCTGTTCACCGGCGATTCGTTTCGTTGTTATCGTGGCTTGCGAGCCGCTTGTTTATGCGCAGCTGTGCTAGTCAATCCGATGAAATCGTTGATAAAAATTCCAGATGATCGTGAGAAACAAGCCGTACCCGGCGAAAGAATATAAATGACTCCACACAGCAGAGTGAACGAACAAACCGTACGCTTCCGCTTTCGTTTCGAATGCTGCCATCAGCGCGGCCGACGCAATGATCAATCCAAGGTGGCCGAGACGGCTAAGCCGCTCCATCAGCCAAAGAAACAAGACGGTGCATAGCGGAAGAACGACCATCGTAAAGAAAATATCGATGGAGAAGACGGATGGGAACGGGCGCTTCGGAAAGGCGTACAACCCTTTTCCGGTCAAATACAAATCCAGGTATGTTCCCACCCAAGAGGCAAGCAGCGCCGAGGCGATATAGGCGCGGCGCCTAGCGCGCATGAAAGAAGGCATTTTTGGCGATGATTGCCAGTTCGATTTTTTCAAGTGTTTCACAATACGCATGAACGATCTCCCCATTGATCGGTTGTTCCGTTTTAATGAGATAGCGGACAACGTGCGGGTCTGTAAACCAGTCGCCCGGCTCGGCCACCTCGTGGGCGACGTTTTTCCACGCATGACGAAGCTGCGGGCTGTACAGGCGCGGGGCGCCGGGAACGATTTGGCAGTCGCGGATGCGGCGGCGGTACGGTTCCCTTGGAAACGATTCGCATACATCATTAAATAAATGCGGCCAATAATCTTTGCGTGAGCCGGTGTGTGGTCGGTTGACAGCCCAGCACACCGTATTTTTTAGCGTTTCTTCATTATCAAACAAAATCGAGTATAGCCGTTTACCGAGCAAAATGCGTTCATGGAGCGATTCAAACTGATGGAGCGTTTCGCCGATCAGGGCGGTGCCGCCTTGGCCGTCGTCATACGGGAACAAGATGTGACTGAAATGGAGCAGCTCTTGCAGTTTAAACTTGAGTGTCTGAAAGACTGTTTGCTGAAATACAGGATGTTGAATGACTCGTTGTTCCAAATAGCTTTGTTCGTTAATCACCAGGGCGATTGCCAGCACGTATGGATCGCCGCGCTGCCAAAAATGGTTCCATATCGTTTCCATGAACGTTGAAACGCCAATATACGGCAATAAATAGAAGAGCGGCCGGTCTTGCTTTTGGCTCTCTTCGTATAACAAAAATTGTGGATAAATATCTTGGAAAATAAGCCAGTTGCCGCGCTCCAAAAAGGAAAAAAATGATCGCTGCTCGTCTTCAGAAAGCAGCCGCATGAGCAGCTCCCCTTTTAAGTCAGTCATATTCCAACCACCGTTGCGCGACACCATATGTCCTAAAAACGCCCAATGAATTTCGCGATGGCGCAAGTAAAAATCAAGATACGCCGCCGTCCGGGTCACATTGTTTTCGTTGTGTTCTGCGGTCACCGCCCGAATGCGGCTGATTAACTGCCGTTCTTTGGCAGTTAAGTCGCGTTCGGATACAGTCTCTTGTCCTTTCTTTCGTTTTTTCTTTAATTCCTGATAGACGTCAACAAGGGAAAGGGGAAGGGATGACGTTTTCGGTCTCAGGCAGCGCATAGCGATCCCCCTTTCAGTGCATCGACGGCCCGCCAGACGAATAAATATGGAAGGAAACGGAGTTTCGTGAAAAAGGAAGGCGATGCACGGTGGCCGGTGAACGAAGTGCGTTGATTACCGCGCTCAAACGGTCGCAAGCGGCTGACGGATCGTGGCGATTTCCGTTTGAAACAGGCATTTCGACAGACGCTTATATGATCATTTTATTGCGGACGCTTGACATAAATGATGAACCGTTGATTCAGGCGCTCGTCGAGCGGATTGAGAGCCGGCAGGAGGCAAATGGGGCATGGAAGCTGTTTGCGGATGAAGGTGACGGCAACGTAACCGCCACAGTGGAAGCGTACTATGCGCTGCTTTACTCCGGCTATCGCCAGCCAACCGATCGGCATATGCAAAAAGCGAAAAGGCGAATTTTAGACATGGGTGGCCTCGACCGCGTCCACTTGTTTACAAAGGTTATGCTCGCGTTGACCGGGCAGTACCCGTGGCCAGGCCGTTTCCCGCTGCCGCTTGAATTTTTCTTGCTTCCGCCGTCATTTCCACTCAATATGTATGATCTATCTGTCTACGGAAGAGCGAATATGATCCCGCTTTTGATCGCGGCCGACAGCCGCTACAGCCGGAAAACGGACAAAAGTCCGGATCTTTCTGATTTGTTTGCCTCCCGCGGTGATTGGGGGATGCCGGAAAGCCGATCGCTGCTAACGTACGTCAAGCGGTCGCTCATCGGGCTTCCAGCCCAGCTTCATCAAGCTGCCAAACAGCGTGCGGTTCGTTATCTGTTCGAGCATATCGAACCGGACGGAACGCTGTATAGCTATTTCAGTTCAACTTTTTTATTCATTTTTGCGCTGCTTGCGCTCGGCTATCGGAACGACGATCCGCGCATTAGGCAGGCTGTCCGCGGGTTGCGCTCATTGCGTACAACGATCGATGGACATGTGCATCTGCAATATACGACTGCTTCGGTTTGGAATACGGCGTTAGCGAGCTATACGTTGCAAGAAGCAGGCGTGCCGATGACCGACCGGGCGATCGAAAAGGCGAACCGTTATTTGTTGTCACGCCAGAACGTCCGCTACGGCGACTGGGCGGTGCATAACCCGTACAGCACACCAGGCGGCTGGGGGTTTTCCGATGTCAATACAATGAATCCAGATGTCGACGATACGACCGCCGCATTGCGTGCCATCCGTCAGGCGGCAGCGAAAGAGACGGCGTTTCGCCATGCGTGGGACCGAGCTAACCAATGGCTGTTTTCGATGCAAAATGATGACGGGGGCTTTGCGGCGTTTGAAAAAAACGTGAGCTCCCGCTTTTGGCGCTATTTGCCGATCGAAGGGGCGGAGTTTTTGCTGATGGATCCGTCAACAGCCGACCTAACCGGGCGGACGCTCGAATATTTCGGGACATTTGCTGGCTTAACGAAAGACCAGCGCGCCGTCTCTCGCGCTGTCGACTGGCTGCTGAGCCATCAAGAAAGAAACGGCTCGTGGTACGGCCGCTGGGGAATTTGCTATATATATGGAACATGGGCGGCCATCACCGGGCTTACAGCCGTTGGCGTCCCGGCTCACCATCCCGCCCTGCAAAAAGCTGTCCGCTGGTTGTTAAGCATCCAAAACGATGACGGCGGCTGGGGAGAATCGTGCAAAAGCGACGGAGCGAAAACGTACGTGCCGCTTGGCGACAGCACACCAGTTCATACCGCTTGGGCGCTTGATGCCTTAGTCGCCGCTGCCGAGCGTCCAACCCCGGAAATGAAAGCCGGCTTTCGCGCCTTATTTCGTTTGCTTCATCATCCGGACTGGACGGCTTCCTATCCGGTCGGGCAAGGAATGGCCGGCGCCTTTTACATCCACTACCATAGCTATCGTTACATTTTCCCGCTGTTAGCGCTGGCTCATTACGAGCAAAAGTTCGGGCCGCTTGACGATTAACCGTGCACCTGCCGTTTGTCTTTTTGGCTACATTAACAAAAAAGCAACAGAGGCAAACGACGGCATGGCGAAAATCAAGCGGCACTTGATTACCGGTACCTACGCTGAACAAAGTACCTCCTTTTCCATGCAGCGGTTCAAATGTTCCCGATCGAGTTCACGATCTGGCGAAGCGAGCTTGAGCAGCTGGAAGAATACCGACGGCGCCATGGAACTGAACAGGAAGGGCAGGTCGTTGTGCTTGTACGGTCAAGTGCCGGTCTGGCTGTCAGCTGACGAAATGGGACAATGTCTTATCGATTTGGAAGTCATCCGTTCCCCATGGCTGCGTCATCAAATCGAAACATAAACAGCTGCCTGAAGGAAACGAGAGGTTCAATCACCGGGATCGCTAGCTATTTCCCACGATGTGCTCCTGTTGCTTAGGATACTGTGAGAGGGGGAGAGGGCTTTTTTAACTGGGGAAAGGATGATTCCACCCGCCCGAGATGACGCGCCCCGTTTCACGTGTGAAACGTCTCTGTTCTATGCCAGCCGCAGCCGTCTGATGGTATAATAGAGGCAAAACTGATGGAAATAGACTGAGAACCGTCCGGGAATCCAAACGAGCGGTATACGTATTAAGAGAATGTCAACTGGGATGATGGAGTGCTCTTGTCGCGTGGTACCGATTTCTTTGTTTATCCATCAGCCCATCGCAGGTGAATAGGATGTCACCTTGCGATCGCTGATTTGCCGGTTTCGCAGATCGGCATATTTCAACATATAGAGAGCGAGGGAGAAAGGTGCGGTTACCGGAAACGGAAGTGCAAGCGCTGCTCGCGAAAGTCGATGGCTGGAAGCTCACTGACGAGCGGTGGATCGTGAAAAAATACCGTTTTCAAGACTATTTGCAAGGAATCGAGTTCGTCCGTCAAATCGCTTTGATTTCCGAAAACGCGAACCACCATCCGTTCATTTCGATCGACTACAAGCTCATCACAGTAAAACTGTCATCATGGCGGGCGAAAGGGTTGACGAAGCTTGATTTTGACTTGGCCCAACAATACGATGACGTGTATAAACAAATAAAGCAGGGGGATGGGGAATGATGGAAAATCGCACAGCCCTCATCACTGGGGCAGCGCGGGGAATTGGTTATGAAGTGGCGAAAGCGTTGGCAACAAACGGCGCAAAAGTGGTGCTTGCCGACTTGAGGCAGGACGAGGTAGGACAGGCTGCTGAATCGTTGCGGCAACTAGGTTGCGAAGCCGTTGGTGTCAAATGTGATGTGACGGTGGAAGAAGAGGTGAAGCAAGCCATCCATGAAGCGGTCAAACGATGGGGACATCTCGATATTGTCGTGAACAATGCTGGTTTGCAATATGTCGCCAATATCGAAGACTTTCCGACCGAGAAGTTTGAGCAGTTGATCCGCGTCATGCTCATCGGCCCGTTTTTGGCGATCAAGCACGCGTTTCCGCTCATGAAGGAGCAGCGCTACGGCCGCATCATCAACATGGCGTCGATCAACGGATTGATCGGGTTTGCTGGAAAAGCAGCTTACAACAGCGCAAAACATGGAGTGATCGGCTTAACGAAAGTGGCGGCGCTAGAAGGGGCACCGTACGGCATTACGGTGAACGCACTTTGTCCGGGCTATGTCGATACGGAACTCGTCCGTAACCAACTTACCGATTTGGCGGCGACAAGAAAGGTGCCGCTTGAGAAAGTGCTTGAGGAAGTGATTTATCCGCTTGTGCCGCAGCGGCGGCTCTTGTCCGTTGAAGAAGTCGCCCATTACGTTCTCTTTTTGGCGGGCGAACAAGCGAAAGGCGTCACCGGACAGGCCGTCGTGATTGATGGTGGATATACGGCGCAATGAAGCGGAACAAAATGTACAATGGCGAAGCTGTTTGATCATAGCAAGAAAAGGTGTCCCGTTGTTGTTTCGGGACACCTTTCTTCGATTTGGCTGTTCAGCTGAGAGCAAACTCAAAGCTGGCGGCAAGGTTCACTTCTTTCCCGACGAGGAATCCGCCGGTTTCGAGCGCGACGTTCCATACTAATCCGTAATCTTCGCGATTGATTTTTCCTTCGACGTCAAAACCGGCAGTGATGCCACCAGTGAGCGGGTTTTTCACTTGACCGTTGTATTCGACTTTGAACGTTTCCGTTCTCGTCACGCCGCGAATCGTCAGCTGTCCGGTCACTTCATATTCCGTGTCGGACAGTTTGCGCACCGAATCGCTGACGAAGGTGATCGTCGGATGGTTCTCGACATCGAAAAAGTCAGCCGAACGGAGATGATTGTCACGGTCGGCATTTTTTGTATCAATCGAAGCAGCGTCGACCGTTACCTTTACTTTCAGCGACTCGAGCTCGTTGATATCTCCTTGCACATCGATGTCAAAGTTGGTGAATTCCCCTTTTGCTTTGGAAATCATCATATGTCGGACTTGGAAAGTGACCGAGCTGTGCGCTTTGTCAAGTTGAAATGTCGTCATCGTTCTCCCCCTCTTGTTATCGTTATCATCACATCATTATCATAGCAAATATATATCTCGAATTCAAACATTTTTTGTTCGAGTATTTATTTTTCTAAATAGTTGGCAACCTGATACGGTGCTTTTTATGTTTGCGAGAAATGAGAAAAAGCCGGCACGTGGAGAACAAGAGTTATCCATGATAAGATGAGAATAAAAATGGCTAGCGGGAAAGGAGAAAACGATGAACGAAATCAGTATTTTAGCGAAAATTGAGCAGCAATTGGAACGGTTTTCGCCGGCGGAAAAAAAGGTTGCCCTCTATGTCCTCGACTATGCTGAGCTCGTGCCGAATATGACGACAAAAGAATTGGCGCAGGCGGCTGATACAAGCGAGGCGAGCGTCACCCGCTTTTGCAAGGCGGTCGGTATCGGCAGTTTTCCAGGACTGAAGTTGGCACTTGTCCGCGAGTTGACGATGGCGGATATGAACATTAATGATTTTTCCATCATTGACAAACCGAATGCGCCGTATGAGCTGTTTATGAAAGTGACCTATGTGAATAAGGCGGCCATTGAGGCGACAACGACAACACTCGATAAGCGCGAGTTGGAAAAAGCTGCTGAGGCGATGATGAAAGCCGAGAGGGTGGTGTTTTATGGAGTCGGCGGTTCTGCAGCTGCAGCGGTGGACGCTAGTTATAAGTTTACGAAGCTTGGCTACATGGCGGCAACGTCGCCTGATTTTCATACGATGCTGCCACTGGTGGCCCATTTGAAAGAAGGAGATGTGTTCGTGGCCATATCGACGTCAGGGCGGACGAAAGATGTATTGGAGATCGCCCGGTTTGCAAAAAAGCAACAGGCGACGGTCATTGCCATTACAAAGCTTGATCCGGCCTCGCCGTTATATAAGGAAGCGGATATTCGGCTTGCGCTGCCGGATGTCGAGCAAGACCATCGCATCGGCAGTATGGCATCGAGAATGGTGCAGCTCAACGTGATCGATGCGCTCTATTTAATCATGTTCCATCGTGTGGGGAGCCGAGTCATTGAACGATTTCACCAGACAAGAGAAGAAGTGGTGCGGTTGCGAAGGTAAAGCGGGCTTGAGGCGAGCCCGCTTTTTTTGTAGGAATGTTTCAAATGAAAAAAGAATAGATTGATATTTTATTTCATAAATTTATAATATAATTATGAAACATAATTTCGTTAAAGAGGTGACCAGATTGCTTGAGCATCTTGCGACAGAACAACGAAATGAAAAGACGAAACATTTGGATGGAATGACGACAAGAGAAATTTTACGCGTCATGAACGAGGAAGACCGAGCCGCGGTCATCGCAGTATCCAAGCAGCTTGATTGTATTGAAAAAATCGTTCATCTTGTCATCGCCGCATTTCGGCGTGGGGGGCGATTGATTTATGTTGGGGCGGGTACGAGCGGCCGGCTCGGATTGCTTGATGCGGTAGAATGTCCGCCAACGTTTGGAACCGAACCGTCCATGGTGCAGGCGATTCTTGCCGGAGGGTTGAAAGCGATTTCGGAGGCCGTGGAAGGAGCCGAAGATGATGAAGAGGCCGCTGTTCGTGATCTGCAGGCAGTGGGCTTGACGGAAAACGATGTCGTTATTGGCATTGCAGCGAGCGGCCGAACGCCATATGTAGTCAGCGCACTTCGCTATGCCAAACAAATCGGTGCGGCGACAGGAAGCATCGCCTGCAATAAAGGAGCCGTCATTAGCCAGTATGCCGATGCGGCGGTGGAAATTGAAACAGGACCGGAAGTGTTGGCTGGTTCAACGAGGTTAAAAGCTGGGACAGCCCAAAAAATGGTACTCAACATGATTTCTACTGCATCGATGGTCGGTATTGGCAAAGTGTATGGAAACTGGATGGTCGATGTACAGGCGACAAACGAAAAGTTAAAAAAGCGGGCAAAGCGCATTTTAATAGAGGCGACAGGAGTCAGCGCCGAAGAAGCGTCCCGCTATTATGAACAAGCAAAAGGGGAGGTGAAAACAGCGATCGTTATGATTTTGCGCCAATGCGGTTATGAAGAAGCAAAAGAACGACTGCAGCAAGCCGAAGGGTTTGTACGTAAAGCGCTTGAATAACGAATAAGGGGGGAGAGAAATATCATGACTCGAGAACAACAAATAGCAGCATCGATACTTCAGTATGTTGGGGGGAAAGAAAACATCACCCGCGTTGCCCATTGCATGACGCGGGTGCGTGTATCGTTGCGCGATCCGGGCAAAGCGAACATTGACTCCTTAAAACAGATCGAAGGGGTCATGGGAGTCATTGAGGATGAGACGTTGCAAATCGTCGTGGGCCCGGGCGTTGTCAATAAAGTAGCGGCTGCGTTATGCGAGCTTACCGGTTTAGAACTTGGAGAAGTGATTGAAGATGGAATTGAGGACATCGCGGAGCGGACAAAAGCGGAAGTCAAAGCGCGTCAGCAAACGCCGCTAAAGCGATTGCTTCGCAAAATCGGCAGCATCTTCATCCCGCTTATTCCTGGGCTGGTTGCATCGGGGATTATTAACGGAATTGCCAACTTTGCGAAAAACGCCGGCGTTGATCCGCAGACGACGTGGCTGCAACTGTTGCTTTTGATAGGCGGCGGAATTTTTGCTTCGCTTGGCGTGTTAGTGGGATATAATACAGCGAAAGAGTTTGGCGGCACTCCTGTATTAGGGGCGATTGCTGGTATTCTCGTATTCAACCCAGCGATGGGCGATATAAAATTATTTGGGGAAGCGCTTACGCCTGGAAGGGGAGGACTGTTTGCGGTCTTGCTTGCCGCCTGGCTCATGGCGGTAGTCGAAAAACGGGTGCGTTCGTTTGTGCCAAATGCGGTCGATATTATCGTCACACCGCTCATTACCGTATTAATCGTCTGTTTATTTACCTTGATCGCTGTACAGCCGCTTGCCGGTTGGTTGTCGTTAGCGATTACCAGCGGGCTGAAAGCAGTGCTCGATATCGGTGGAGTAGTCGCTGGCGCCGTGTTGGCCGGAACGTTTTTGCCGCTTGTGATGGTCGGACTGCATCACGGATTAACCCCTATTCACATGGAATTGATTCAAAAATTGGGCTCGACACCGCTACTGCCGGTATTGGCGATGGCTGGAGCCGGTCAAGTTGGAGCGGCGATTGCCGTATACGTCAAAACAAAAAATAAACGGCTTCGTAACATTATCAAAGGGGCGTTGCCAGTTGGATTTTTAGGCATTGGGGAGCCGCTATTGTACGGGGTAACATTACCGCTTGGGTGGCCGTTTGTTACCGCGTGCCTTGGGGCGGCGGTCGGTGGTGCATTTCAAGCAGTGATGAAAACGGCGGCGCTTGGCATCGGCGTATCCGGGCTGTCACTGATTCCGCTCATTGCTGATACAAAGTATGTGATTTATTTCATCGGACTCGTCATTTCATACACGTTTGGCTTCCTATTTACGTATTGGTTCGGGTTTAAAGAAGAAATGGCGGCACATATTTAATGGGGGATGGCGATGCTTTCCTTTTCTTTCTACCTTTTTCAGCCGCTCGAGCAAATCGAAGAAACATTTCAGCTTGCAGCGCGGCTTGGGGCGAAACAGTTGTTCACTTCGTTGCATGTTTCAAAAGGCCAAGAGCTTGAGGAGCAAAGAAAGCTTGATCGCATTGGCCAGTTCGCTTCCTGCTATGGAATCGGTGTCGTGGCCGATGTCACCCCCACTGTCCTGTCACGTCTGTCAGCTGATGCCGACATTGCGGCGGTGCTCAGGCGTTGGGGAATCGTCGGGCTGCGGCTGGATGACGGTTTTTCTATGAAAGAAGCCGCTTCGTTATCCAAGCAAGTGAAAGTCGTGCTGAACGCCAGCACGATGACAGAGTGGGAATGTAAAGAGCTTGCTTCTTATCAAGCAGACAAATCCAATGTGGAAGCGTGGCATAATTTTTATCCTCGTCCGGAAACAGGGCTGGGAGGAGAGACGGTGTTGGCGCAAAATCAACGGTTGCGCCGGTATGGCATTGAGGAGATTGGCGCGTTTATTCCCGGTGATGCCAAAAAGCGCGGACCGCTTTATGAAGGGTTGCCAACGTTAGAAGCTCACCGGGAAGCTGATCCCGTCTACGCCTATATCGAGCTTGTGGAAACCTATGGGATAAAGAAGGTGTTTATCGGCGACCTCGCCGTATCGGATGGGGTGCTTAGGCGCATGGATTGGGTGCGGTCCGGCGTTATCCCCATCCGCTACCGGCCGATCGTACGAGTGGAGTGGTTGTCTGTTGTCGAGACGGTGCATACAAATCGGCGCGATGCTGCCCGCGATGTGATCCGCTCCGCTGAATCGCGCCGCTCCCTTGTTTGGCCGAAAGAAGCGCTGCAGTCTATCCCCGCCGCGCCTCGCCGAACAGGCAGCATCACGATTGACAATGAACGGTATGGCCGTTACGCCGGCGAACTGCAAATTACTTTGGTCGATCTCCCGGCTGACGATAGAGTCAATGTCATCGGTCAGGTGATCGAGGAAGATATGCCGTTGCTTCGATACATTCACGGCGGCCGACGGTTTTGTCTCATTCGTTGCTAGTAGGAGACACCGTCGGCCGCTGGCACGGTGAGAGAAAACGATGATACCACTGTTGAAGACGGTGTCATCATCAGTTAGACGCGTTTCCGTTCGAGAAAAAAGTCATGAAAAACCTCCGTACATTCATGAGGCATTCTGTCTCTCTATATATTCATTGGAGCTTTTTCATGTACTGACGGATATCCGCAAAATCGAACGACCTTGACGCGAAGTGCTCACATGTCAGGTTACTATCATCGGTGAGGCCGAGGGAAGAGAGGGGGAAACGTCTGCAAGATGAGCCCACGGGATGTGCTGTTCCATTCATTGTGCTTCTTTGCTCGTTTCCGTAGGCGGCCGGAGGATGCAGCGTCAGTTTCCCTTTCATTGATCATTTTGAATAGTCAGGCAAATTCCTTTGCAAAGAAACAGCTGAGGATTATAATGAGAGAGTAATCTGTTTGGCATTGATTGCATTAAAGGGGAGGAGAAGGAAAATGAAGTACCGAAAACTCGGCCGCACCGGGCTCAAAGTGAGTGAAATCAGTTTAGGCAGCTGGCTTACATATGGCAACTCGGTGGAAAAAGAAACGGCGGTCCGCGTCATTGACAAAGCGTATGAGCTTGGGATTAACTCGTTTGACACGGCGAATGTGTATGCACGCGGGGAAGCGGAAAAGATTGTCGGCGAGGCGCTGCGCAAATATCCGCGTGAGTCGTACGTCATCGCGACGAAAGTGTTTTGGCCGATGGGCGACGGACCGAATGACCGCGGCTTGTCGCGCAAACATGTGTTTGAGCAGCTTCATGCGAGCTTAAAACGGCTGCAGCTTGATTACGTGGATATTTACTACTGCCATCGTTATGACAAAGAGACGCCGGTCGATGAAACGCTGCGCACGATCGATGATCTTGTCCGCCAAGGGAAAGTGCTTTATGTCGGCGTCAGCGAATGGACAGCTCAGCAAATTCAAGAAGCGCTCGGCGTAGCCGATCACTACTTGCTTGACCGGATCGTTGTCAATCAGCCACAGTACAACATGCTCCATCGGTACATCGAAAAAGAAGTCATCCCGGTATGTGAACAAAACGGCATCAGCCAAATCGTCTTCTCACCGCTTGCGCAAGGGGTGTTGACCGGCAAATACAAGCGAGGACAAGCGTTGCCGGCTGACAGCCGCGCCGCCGATCCGAAAGCAAACACGTTTATCCAAGGATTCTTGAATGACGAAGTGTTAATAAAAGTAGAACAGCTGGAAAAAGTCGCTGCTGAGCTCGGCATTACGTTATCGCAGCTTGCTCTCGCTTGGGTGTTGCGCCAACCGAACGTTGCCAGCGCCTTAATCGGCGCCAGCCGTCCGGAACAAGTGGAAGAAAACGTCAAGGCGGTCGATGTGGTGCTTAGCGAAGAGGTGCTTGAGAAAATCGAGGGGATTTTGGCGTAAAAAGGCACTATAAGAAAAGATTGAGACCATCCTTTCGAAGACCAGAGGGTATTCGGGAGGATGGCATTTTTTATAAATATATGAAAAAGTATGTTGAAAAGCAGGGTTGCATCTTTTCTAGGTTTCTCGTAATAAGCTTCGAATAAGGATTATAACCTAACGTTATATATAAAAGTTGAGTGAAAAAAAACTCATTCTATCTGTTGACTATTTAGAAAATTTGAATTAATATAAAAACAACGGTTGAATTGTATTACATTAAAAAATATAGTTTTATAATATAAAACTATATTTTTTTATATCTTTTTCAAAACCATGTTTTACTATATAAAACTACTGAAATGTTTATGTCCATCCGAATAGTTCCCTTTCTATGTGCTATGGAGTCATAAAAAGTATATTTTGAAAGCGCTTAAAAATTTGCCGTGGGTTGTCTTTTCAATCTTAATATAAAAACAAGTTAGAAAGGGGTTGATAGTTAGTGAAGAGGAGGGCAATTCTGTTTCTATTTTTTACTGTACTGCTTTTGCTGCTTTCAGGTTGTGGAAGCTCAGAAACCACAAAATCGACAGCCGGAAATGGACGATCAGGTGGAGCCAAAGTGATTAAAGTAGCCAACTATTTTGCTGAAAATCACCCGCAAAATGTCGCCTTGCGTGAAAAGTTTAAAAAAATAGTTGAGGAAAAATCTAGAGGAAGTCTCAAAGTGGAGATTTACCCTAACAGTGCGTTAGGGGCAGAGCAGGAGTTCTACAATGGTGTTCGCAACGGCACAATTGAAATGGGGATTCCGGGATTGATTATGCAAAATGATATCGCGAAAATGGGAGTTCCAGAATGGCCATTTTTATTCAAAGATTTTGAGCATGTAAAGAACGTGCTGAACGGCCCGATCGGGGAGGAAATCACCGCAGAACTCGAGACAAAACATGGTGTTGTTCCGTTGGCGTGGAGTGCAAATGGATTTCGCATGTTTTCATCGAATAGAACGATCGACTCAATCAAAGATTTTAAAGGATTACGTCTGCGAATGCCAAACATTCCGAATTATATTACGATCGGGAAACTTCTAGGAGCAAACGTCACCCCGCTACCGATTTCGGAAGTTTTCACCGCCTTAGAGCAAAAGGTAGTAGACGGACAGGATAATCCAATCGCCACATTACGAGCTTCGGGATGGTACGAAGTTCAAACGGATGTATTAGAGTCGAAACATATGTTTAGCCCGAATGTGTATGTGGTCAATAAAAAGTTTTGGGACAGCTTGACTGACGAACAGCGGAAAATCATTCAAGAAGCAGCCAAAGAGGCGGCAGATTATGAATTTGAGTTGATGGAAAAAAGCTACGAAGAAGACAAGAAGTTTTTACAAGAACATGGCATTAAGTTCACCACTCCTGATGATAAGTTTGTAAAACAAATGGAAGAAGCAGTACAGCCGTTGTATGATGAGCTGTTCAAGAAATACGATTGGGCCGAAGACCTGTATAAGAGAATCAAAGCAGAGGCGAAATAAACCAGGCTACAGTTAAAAGGGTGATTAAATTGTTAAGAAGAATCGGGAAAATATTAGATACCACGTTGAATGTATTGATGGCGGTAGCGCTTGCCTTTATGTGTATTTTAGTATTCGGCAACGTTGTGTTGCGGTACGGATTCAACTCCGGTATCACCTGGTCGGAAGAAATGTCTCGCTTCCTTTTTATTTGGCTGTCGTTTTTTGGAGCTATTGGTGCTTTAAAGGATAACAACCATTTGGGCGTCGACATCTTGCTGAAGAAACTACCGCCCCGCGCCAAGCAGGTTGTTTTTATCATCAGCAATGCCATCATCCTTTACGTGCTCTACTTGCTTCTTGACGGAAGCTGGAAAATTACGCTCAGCAGTATCGGAAGCCGGGCTCCGGCGACCGGCTTGCCGATGGCGTTTATTTATGGAACCGGGCTTGTCGTGAGTATTGGCATGGGCATCGTCACTTTGTTTCATATTTATCAGGCGCTGTTTCGTCCCGAAGCGATTGATGAGCTGACGAGAATGAAAGAATCGGAAGAAGAAATCATCGCCGTTGCTCACAGTGAGGCAACAGAGCTGCCACAGGAACGAAAACAGGACGCCGTTGGAGGTGAGAGGTAGATGGCATTAGTTGTGTTTATCGGATCGCTCCTTGGCGTGATGGCGATCGGGATGCCGATTGCGTTTGCGTTGCTCGTCAGCGGGGTTGCACTCATGTTTTACCTGAATATTTTTGATACACAAATCATCGCCCAAAACTTGATCAGCGGAGCGGACAACTTCCCGCTGATGGCCATTCCATTCTTTATTCTCGCTGGGGAGTTGATGAACGCTGGGGGCATTTCAAAGCGGATCGTCCGCTTTGCCTTGGCGCTTGTCGGCCACATCCGCGGCGGGTTGGGGTATGTTGCCATTATCGCTGGCGTTTTATTTGCCGGCCTGTCTGGTTCCGCGGTAGCTGACACGGCAGCGCTCGGCGCCATTCTCATCCCGATGATGGTCAAGGCTGGATACAATCGCAACCGTTCGACAGGCCTCATTGCCGCCGGGGGCATCATTGCTCCGATCATTCCGCCGAGCATTCCGATGATCCTTTTCGGGGTGACTAGCGGGGTGTCGATTACGAAGCTGTTTATGGCCGGCATCGTCCCAGGCATTTTGCTTGGGATTATCTTGGCGGTTTGCTGGTGGCTGGTGACCCGGAGAGATCAATTGGAAGTGCTTCCACGTCAGTCGGCGAAAGAGATTTGGCAGGCGGCTCGTGAAGCGTTTTGGGCGCTGTTGTTGCCGGTGATTATCGTCGGTGGGCTTCGCGGAGGGGTGTTTACGCCGACAGAGGCTGCGGTAGTAGCCGCCTTTTACGCCCTGTTTGTCGGTTTGTGCATTTACCGGGAACTGAAAGTCCGGAATTTGTTCCATGTGCTCGTGGCCGCGTCAAAAACGACGAGCGTCGTCATGTTTTTGGTGGCGGCAGCTATGGTGTCAGCGTGGCTGATCACAGTTGCCAATATTCCGTCCATTGTCACGGATGTGTTGGCGCCGTTTATAGAACATCCGTTGGTGCTTTTGTTAGCCATTAATGCGCTGGTGCTGTTGGTCGGGACGGCGATGGATTTGACACCGACGGTGCTTATTTTAACTCCGGTGCTTATGCCGATTATCGAAAAAGCAGGGATCGATCCGGTGTATTTCGGGGTGCTGTTTATTCTAAACTGCAGCATCGGGTTGCTCACCCCGCCGGTTGGTACGGTGCTAAACGTCGCCTGCGGAGTCGGGAAAATCGGGATGGAAGACATTCTGAAAGGGATTTGGCCGTTCTTATTAGCGGAAACGCTTTTGCTTCTGTTGCTCATTTTCTTCCCATCGCTCGTCACTGTGCCACTTGAGTGGTTTGCGGGCAATTGATAAATGCCATTTATAACTAGGGGGATTGAAACCGATGAAAAAGAGGAATGTACTTAGAAAGATGATGGCTGGCTGTATGGCCATGGGATTGCTTTTCCTGACTGCCTGCAGCTCAGGAACGACCCAAGGGAGCGGTACAGACAAGGGGATCCAACAACGGGTAATAAAGGCGGGCATCGGTCTAAACGAAGACCATCCCGAAGGCCAAGGATTGCTTAAGTTCAAAGAGATTGTTGAGCAGAAAAGTGGCGGAAAATTAAAAGTTCAAACATACTTCAGCGCTACTTTGGGCGATGACTTAAAAATGACGGAAGCGCTTCAAGCCGGCACACAAGAAATTACGATCCCGTCTACTTCGCCATTGGTTGGAATTATGAAGGAATTTGGTATTTTTGATTTTCCGTTTCTCTTTAACACGCTCGAAGAAGCGGATGCCATTTTGGACGGACCGATAGGCCAAAAACTATTGAAAAAACTGCCTGAATATGGATTGATAGGGCTTGGCTATTGGGAAAACGGATTCCGTCATGTAACGAATAGCAAACGTGCTATCGAGACAGCGGATGACTTTAAAGGATTGAAATTACGGACAATGCAAAACGAAGTGCATATTGATGCGTTTAAAGAACTTGGTGCCAATCCGACGCCAATGCCTTTCTCGGAAGTGTTCACTGCATTGGAAAGCCATACGATTGATGGTCAAGAAAATCCGTTGGCAACGATTAAATCGAACAAGTTTTACGAAGTGCAAAAACATTTAAGCTTAACCAAACACGTTTATACTCCGTTTGTGTTCCTTGTCAGCAAGAAGTTTTGGGATACGCTGTCGTCTGAGGAACAAAAGATTTTGCAGGAAGCTGCCATCGAAGCAGGGAAATATCAACGGCAGCTGAGCCGGGAAGAGGATCAAAAAGCATTGGATGAGTTGAAAAAGACAGGCGTAAAAATTAATGAAATTAGCGATCAAGAACGTCAAAAAATGGCGGAAATCATTCAACCGGTTGTTGAAACATATGCAAAAAAATTCGGAGACGATCTTGTAAACGAACTATACAACGAGTTGGATAAAATTCGCCAGTAAGCAGTAGTGAAGTTGGTGGTTGTTAGGTCGAGGGGGCAATGAGCTGTATTTGCCCTCCCCCTTTCTAAAATGTGCTAGGGATCGAGCGAACAATTCAAAGGTTGAGGGAAGAATAGATGAAAATCATTAATGATATGCTCAAACATATTCCCATTCCTAAAATGGTAAAGGTAAGACAACATTTCTATGCCCCGGAGATTTCCAATGTTCCTGAGGCAGTCCGCCAAAGCATCAAGGAGGCTGACGTCCTCGAGCGGATTTCCCCAGGCGACCAAGTCGCCATCGCTGTCGGAAGCCGCGGGATTGCCGATATACCGACGATTGTCCGGGAAGTCGTGAGCGCAGTCAAGCAGGCGGGCGGCAACCCGTTTATCGTGCCGGCAATGGGGAGCCACGGTGGGGCGACAGCGGAAGGGCAGAAAGAGGTGTTGGCCCATTTAGGGGTGACGGAAGAGTTTGTTAGGGCGCCGATCCGTTCAAATATGGATGTTGTTGAAGTCGGAAGGTTGGAAAATGGACTGCCTGTCTACATAGACAAACTGGCATACGAAGCAGACAAAATTATCGTCGTCAATCGGGTCAAGCCCCATACAGCGTTTCGTGGACCTGTTGAAAGCGGGTTGATGAAGATGATTACGATTGGTCTCGGCAAGCAAAAAGGTGCGGAAGCAGCCCATCAGTATAGTTTCAAATACATGGCACGGCATGTGGTGGATATGGCGAAAATTGTAATACAGAAGGCGCCGATTATTTTTGGCGTTGCAGTGTTAGAGAATGCGTATGACCGTCCCGCCAAAATTGTGACGGTGCCAGCTGAGCAATTTGAAACGGTGGAGCCTGAACTGCTCATTGAGGCCAAATCGCTTATGCCGAGAATTATGTTTAACCCGATTGACGTGCTTGTCGTCGATGAAATCGGAAAAGATATTTCCGGAGACGGAATGGACCCAAACATTACAGGTCGGTATGCGACCCCTTATGCAAGCGGCGGTCCGGACATTGCGCGGATCGTCGTGTTGGGGCTGTCGGAAAAAACAGATGGCAATGCCAACGGAATCGGTCTAGCCGATATTACAACCAAAAAAGTAAAAGAACAGATCATCTGGGAAAAAGGGTATGCAAACGCTCTGACAAGCACGGTCGTCTCCGTCGTCAAATTGCCCATGTTCTTAGACACAGAAGAACTGGCAGTGAAAGCAGCGATTAAAACATGTAATGCCTTTGATATCAAAAAAGTAAGAATGGTCAGGATCAAAAATACATTGGCACTTAGGGAGATTTGGATTTCTGAAAGTCTTTTAGATGAGGCATATCGAACAGAAGGAATTGAGATTTTATCAGCGCCAATGGCGATGGACTTTTCAAATTAAATCATATGGGGCGAGGAGGATTTGAAATGGCGGCGGTTGTTTATCCACGTATTGAAAGCCAGATCAACCCATACCGCGATAATGTTCAAGGGAAGGCGAATGAGCCAATATGTGTAGCCGGATTGCTCGACCGTTCAAAACAAATTTTAGGTTCCGAGTTAAAAGGGATGCAGCCAGACTGGACGTTAGAGGAAATCTACGATAGGCTGCACCACAACGCCCCCCGGATTGCGATCATAGGGGGATCGCCGGACCATCCCGCGCACATCATGGATTTTCAAACGATTGCCCGGGCAGCCATTCGGATTTGGCAAAACGGGGGAGTGCCGTTTCAGTTTTCGACACCGGTCATGTGCGACGGAACGGCGCAGAGCAACCAGGGAATGAGCTATTCGCTGCAAAGTCGCAATGCGGTGGCGCAAATGATCGTGAACCAGTTGGAAGCCCATAGCTACCACGGTGCTTTTGTCATTCAAGGATGCGACAAGCAGCCGCTCGGCGTCGTCAGCGCTTTGGCACATCTTGACCGTGTCCGTCGGGAGCGAGGAGAGGCGCCTTTCTTCGCCACCTTTGCGCCATCCCATGTATTACAAGGAGGAACGATCCCACCCAAGTTGTATGCCGAACTGGAGGAAGTCGCCCGACGGGCGGAATTAGCTGGGGAAGAAGACATCGCGTATGATTTGCGGGATGCACTGGCATATATTTTACAATGTTCTTCCAACACAGCTTTTCAAGGAGTGCTCGAGCGGGCGAGAGGAAAAGGAATCATTACAAAAGAGCAGCACGAAGACTATGAAAAACGATTGGCTGTAGCGACATGTGACAGCCAGGGCGGCGTTTGCGCCTTTAACGGAACCGGCAACAGCTCTCGGCATTTAATCGCCGGATTAGGCTTGGTCCATCCTGCTTTGGAACTGTTGACGGCCCCGCCGACACAAGAACAGATTAACGCGGCCCTCGACAGCTTTGTCGATTTAATGAATGATCCGGTGTATGGTGTGGCCAATCTTATGGCGGCCAATATTAAAAACGCGATTCGCATTCATAGCGCCACCGGCGGATCAACGAACATTATGATGCATATTGTGGCAGCCATGCTGTATGGGGGATATCGGTTCGATTTGTGGGAGTACGACCGCATCCACCATGAAGTACCGGTTCCTGATTTGTTTGACTACAGTTTAACTGAGGGAAGAGATATTTTCGCGTTGGCGGTTCAATGCTGCAGCGGGAAAATAAGGGGAATGGAAACCGTATTCCATGAATTAATGAGCAATGGGGTGCCGATGGATATCGATGCCCCAACTGTCACCGGGACGACTTGGCGGGAAAGACTCGCCGTCAATCAAGCGCAGTTGTCAGCCGAGAACGTCGAAAACAACCCGATCATTTTGTCCAAGCCGAGACGGCCGTTTAGCGGCGTCGACGTTCTATCAGGGAACTTCTTTGAAAGTGCGGTCGTGAAAATCAGCGGTATGTCGACAAAACAAATTGATGAATTTGACAAGAAAATTGCCTTTGTCCTGTATTATGAAAACGAGGATGAGGCGAATGAGGGGCTGCTCGATGTTCACTTGCTTGAAAAGTTGAAACGGAGCCGTTGCTTCCGTCATCAAAGCTTGATCGCTGCATTGAAACATAATGCCCCGCATTGGTTTGAGGAGTGGAAACATCGTGAATATGATGATTTGTTTGATGCGATGGTGAAAGAAGGGACGTTAAAAATTGCAGTAGTCATCGCTGGCCAAGGACCGGAAGCGTTCGGCATGCCAGAAATGTTCACCCCGATGCAACATATTAATGCGAACCGCCAGTTAAAACGGCTTGCCACTCTGATCAGTGACGGGCGTTACTCCGGTGTCACATATGGGGCGGCTATCGGGCACATGACTCCCGAAGCCATTCGCGGGGGAGGGATTTTGTACTTAAAGACAGGAGATCTTCTATATATTGGCCTTCGCGAACGGAAAATCGAATTCGTCAATGAAGGGGCGTTCCAACATGGGAAACTTGTATTCGAGTTTGAAGGGGTGAAACAGGAAAGAGAAGAAATCGCCAATCAACGCATGGCCAACATGCGTCAACGTCAACGGCGCATTGCGGCAAGCAACCGGCTAATCGGACATACCGACGCTGCCCATGGCGTTGTTCCGCTCCACATTGCTGAAGAGGCGGTATATGATTACAAAAAGGATATCATTCTTCCAACAGTGAAAAAATCATAACGGGTGGACCGAAGTGATTCGAGCTTTTCACCCTCCTGTATTATAATAGAACCAAGGCAAATTCCCTGATTGCATAGTCCGCAAAACTTCTAGAAAAGAGGGTGAAAGCATTGCCATTAATCCAAGCAGTCGATCGAGCTCTTCGTATTTTAGATTTGTTCGACGAGTACGAGACTGAACTCAAAATTACCGATATTAGTGAACGTATGCAGCTTCATAAAAGCACGGTACATTCGTTGCTGAAAACGCTGCAGCACCACCATTATATTGAGCAAAATCCAGAGAACGGAAAATATCGGTTAGGCATGAAGCTGTTTGAGAGAGGAAACTTAGTGATTCGTCATCTCGATATTCGCTCTGTTTCCAAGAAATATTTAATTGACATTTCGATGAAAACAGGGAACACGGTGCATCTTGTTATTCTCGATGGAAAAGAAGGAATTTATATCGACAAGGTAGAGGGAACGTCCGGAACAGTTTTGTACTCAAGAATTGGAAGGAGAGTTCCTATTCACAGCAGTGCGGTAGGAAAGGTGCTGGTGGCCTTCAAAAGTGATAAGGAACTTAAAGAACTTTTAAATGGCTATGTGTATAAGCGCCATACCGCCAATACAATTACTAGTGAAGAGGAATTCCTTAAAGAACTCGAACGAGTTCGGAGCAGCGGCTATGCTTTGGATAGAGAGGAAAATGAACCGGGAATTACTTGTGTCGCTGTTCCGATTCGTGACCATTCGAGGAATGTTATTGCAGCAATCAGCATGTCCCAGCCTTCTGCCAAAGTAAATGATACTGTGCTAAACGAAGAAATTCAGCTGCTGCAAAGGGCAGCGGAACAGATCTCGACAGAAATGGGATATGTCCAACATGGCCATTTGTCTGTGTAATATGGCCGGTTCTTTCTAACAAAATGATAAAACAGAGTTTTTTAATATAAAACAAGTAATAAGGGGAGAGGTTTATGAGAGTGATTCGCTATGTCGAGGATTCACGTGTTGTATTAGCTGCAGTGACGGATGACAATGCTGTGCATCCGCTTCCGTTTACTGAGTTTATGGATGTGGTTCGTGAGGCAAAGCGTCACCAACTGTCTACGTTCCGCTACATCCAAACGCTCATCAGCGGAAAACGGGGGATTGAAAAAGAGGTGGCTGAGCTGAATTTGCTCGTTCCGATTGTCGCTCCTGAGGTATGGGCTTCGGGAGTCACCTACGAAAAAAGCCGTGAGGCAAGGAACTATGAAACGTCTGAAAAAACAACCGGACAGGAGACGTGCTACGACCGGGTATACAACGCGGAAAGGCCGGAGATCTTTTTTAAATCCACCGCAGCCCGAACGATTGGCCCGAACGCTCCCATTTATTTGAGAAGTGATTCGAACTGGCAAATTCCTGAGCCCGAGGTAGGGTTGGTAATCACAAGGGAAGGCGAAATTGTCGGGTATACGATCGGAAACGACATGAGCTGCCGGGATATCGAGGGGGAAAACCCGCTGTATTTGCCGCAGGCGAAAATATGGAAACATTCGTGCGCCATTGGACCTGCCATCCGCCTGGCGGAGACGGTAGAAGATCCATACAACCTGCAAATGACTTGCCGGATTTACCGCAACGACCAACTTGTTGTGGAAGAAAGCGCGAATACAAGACAGTTGAAAAGAAGATACGATGAGTTAGTCTCTTTCTTGATTCGCGATAATGAGGTGTTTGATGGCACTGTATTATTAACGGGCACATGCATCGTTCCGCCTAACCAGTTCACCCTCCAAGAAGGGGATCGGATTGAAATTGAGATCCCTGAGATCGGGGTGTTGTCCAATCCAGTTCAATCGTTGGCCCAACAAGCAGTGGCCAACTAAAAATAAACGATAAAAGGAGAAGGGGAGAAGAGAAGATGAAGGTACAAACAGAAATCAAAACGTATTTCAACTACATTAACGGCAATTGGGTCAGTTCAGTGAGCAACAACGTAGAACCGAGCATCAATCCGGCCAATCGACATGACATCGTCGGATATGTTCAACGCTCGACGTTAGAGGATGTCAACGAGGCGGTAACCGCAGCGAAGCAGGCGCAAACATCATGGTGGAAACGGTCCGGTGTCGAGAGAGGAGAGTATTTGTACAAAGCGGCTCACATTTTAGAACAACGTCTCCAGGACATTGCCGAAACAATGACAAGGGAAATGGGGAAAACGCTTGCGGAAGCGAAAGCGGAGACGATGAGAGGCGTGCATATATTGCGTTACTATGCGGGGGAAGGAGCACGAAAAATCGGTGATGTGATCCCATCAAGCGACAGCGAGGGGCTCCTGTTTACGACCCGTGTTCCGCTCGGAGTTGTTGGGGTCATTTCGCCGTGGAATTTCCCTGTGGCAATTCCGATCTGGAAAATGGCGCCGGCGCTTGTGTATGGGAATACCGTCGTGCTCAAACCGGCCAGCGAAACGGCGGTGACGGCGGCGAAAGTGATCGAATGCTTCCATGAGGCAGGTTTCCCAAAAGGGGTCGTTAATATGGTGTGCGGATCCGGCTCGGTCGTTGGCCAAGGGATTGCGAACCACCCGGATATTGATGGCGTCACCTTTACCGGCTCGAACACGGTTGGAAAGCAAGTGGGGAGAGCGGCGTTTGAACGTGGGGCCAAATATCAGCTCGAGATGGGCGGAAAGAACCCGGTCATTGTGGCCAAAGATGCTGATTTGGATCTGGCGGTCGAAGGAACGATCAGCGGCGGTTTGCGTTCGACGGGGCAAAAATGTACAGCGACGAGCCGCGTCTTTATTGAACGGGAAGTGTATGAACCGTTTAAAGCAAAACTTCTCGAACGGGTGAAGCAGCTGAAAATTGGAAACGGACTGGACGCTGAAACATGGATGGGGCCGTGCGCGAGCGAATCGCAGTTCCATACGGTTTTGTCCTATATTGAGAAAGGAAAGTCCGAAGGAGCCAAGCTTATTTACGGTGGAAACCGATGCCTCGAAGGAGAACTGGCCAACGGCTTTTTTGTCGAGCCAACGATTTTTGAAGATGTGGATCTTCAGATGACGATTGCCCGCGAAGAAATCTTCGGCCCTGTGCTGGCGTTGATTCAAGTCGACAGTATTGAAGAGGCCATTAAACTGGCGAATGATACAGAGTACGGGTTGAGTGCCTCGATTTACACAAAGAATATTGGGAATGCTTTGGAATTCATCAAAGACATTGAGGCAGGGTTGATCAAAGTGAACGCAGAAACGGCAGGAGTCGAGTTTCAAGCGCCGTTTGGCGGAATGAAGCAATCAAGCTCCCATTCACGGGAACAAGGGCAGGCAGCTATCGAGTTTTTCACATCGATCAAAACAGTATTTGTAAAAGCTTAATTGCGCAGAAAAAATACCTCGATGATGATTTTCATGCGCTTTGGACGATAACAATAGGTGTCCCATTTCCTTGGGGCACCTTCTTGTCAAAAAGTTTAGAGACGGCCACAACAGAAAGGGGGAGAGCAGGTTGGCAGAACATTTATGGCAAAAGCGGGAACAACTAGTTCATCTTCTCAAGGAGATGGGAAATGTATTGGTTGCTTTTTCCGGCGGGGTAGATAGCACATTTTTATTAGCAATGGCAAAAGAGGCGCTTGGTGATCAAGTGCTGGCTGTGACTGCTGTTTCCGAAACATTTCCGGCTCGTGAAGTACAACATGCGACTAAACTGGCTGAACAAATAGGAGTCAAACATATAAAAATCCAAATTCATGAACTGGAGAACGAGGATTTTGTCAAAAACGACCTCCATCGCTGTTTCCATTGCAAGCACAACTTGTACACTCATTTAGGGGAATTGGCTCGCAAATATGGCCACATGTACACTGTTGTTGATGGTTCCAATATGGATGATTTAGGCGAATACCGCCCAGGACTTCAGGCAGCTAGACAACTCGGAGTGCGGAGTCCGCTTCAAGAAGTGCAGCTTTACAAAAAGGAGATTCGTATTCTATCGAAAGAAATGGAACTGGAAACGTGGGATAAACCGTCGTTTGCTTGTTTATCTTCCCGCATCCCTTATGGACAAAAAATTACAAAAGAGAAAATTGAGCAGCTTGATCAATCGGAAGAGTTCCTTTTAAATCTCGGCTTCCGCCAGATTCGTGTCCGCCACCATGGAGAAATAGCAAGAATCGAAGTGTTGCCGGAAGAAATGGAGATGGCGATCAAGTATCATCAGGCGATCTATCATAAACTGAAAGAGTTAGGTTTTTTATATGTAACTCTTGACCTCAGAGGATATAAGTCTGGAAGCATGAATGAGATGCTAGAAAAGGAAATGGTGAAATGAGCGAAATTATAAAAGAAACGTTGAACAAGTTAAAAGAAGGAAGCATTTCAGTAGAGGAAGCATATCGAACACTAGCCTCCTATGATCATATCGGATATGCCACTTTAGATATTCAGCGGGAGAGAAGAAAAGGATTTCCGGAGATTATTTTTGGAGAGGGGAAATCAAAGGAACATTTGCTTGGTATTTTTGAACGATTAATGAAATTCCATCAAAAGGTGTTTGCTACACGTGTTGATTCAGAAAAAGCATCTTACCTAATGGCTACTCTCAAAGCGCGCTATCCAGAGGAACATTTTCAATACAGAGATGATTGTCATATTTTCTATTGGATTTCCCAGGATTATGTAGAAACAAAAAAGCACGGGTATATAGCAGTTGTCAGCGCAGGAACGTCAGATGTTCCTATCGCCGAGGAGGCGGCAGTAACGGCTGAATTATTAGGATGCAAAGTGAAGCGAATATATGATGTAGGCGTTGCGGGTATTCACCGATTACTCGACAACATCGAGATGATCGAGCGTTCGAGTGTCGTCATTGTCGTTGCTGGGATGGAAGGAGCGCTTGCCAGCGTAGTCGGCGGGCTTGTTTCCAAACCAGTCATCGCTGTTCCTACAAGCGTGGGATATGGAGCTAGTTTCCAAGGGCTCTCAGCGTTGCTTACCATGTTGAATTCGTGTGCGAGCGGTGTTTCCGTCGTCAATATTGATAACGGGTTTGGCGCAGGATATTACGCTGCTACGATCATGGCTGTTATTGAGCAGGCTGTCGCCGAGGCCAAAACGTTAGGGAGAGAAGAAAAATGAGGATTTTGTACTTGGACTGTTTTTCCGGAATTAGCGGTGATATGACGGTAGGTGCTCTGGTGGATGCGGGTGTGCCGCCGGAGAAAATTGAGGCGGAACTGAAAAAACTGCCATTGTCAGGCTATCAATTGCGATGGGATAGAGTAGTAAAAAAGGGGATTTATGCTACAAAATTCGAGGTGATGATGCAAGAGAGTGCTATGGATCATCATGACCATGAGAGCCATCACGCCCATAGGCATTATTCTGATATTATCGATATGATTTGCCGCTCGGAGTTAAGTTCGGAAGTCAAAAAAAGAAGCAAACAAATTTTTCATTGCATCGCTGTTGCCGAGGCAAAAATCCATGGCATGCCTGTTGAAAAAGTTCATTTCCACGAGGTGGGAGCTGTTGATTCTATTGTCGACATCGTCGCTACAGCGGTTGCCCTTACGGAACTTAATGTCGATTATATTGTTTCTGCCCCTGTTCCGCTAGGATGTGGGTCGATTTGCTGTGCACATGGTACATATCCCGTTCCAGCCCCGGCAACGTTAGAAATTCTTCAAGGCGTGCCCATCCGATCTAGCCACTTGTCGTTTGAGTTAACAACCCCGACCGGAGCTGGGATTATCAAAAGCCAAGTGAACTCATACGGGCCTCTTCCTTCGATGAAAGTATCAGCAATTGGATATGGCGCTGGGGCGCGCGACTTGCCCGATCAACCCAATGTGCTGCGAGTAGTAATCGGAGAGGGGACTCATGCACGAGCGGATAGTCTGTCATCATCCCATTTAGAAGAAGAGACCGTTTATATTCTTGAGTGCCAGCTCGACGATATGCCAGGAGAAGCGCTTGGATATGTGATGGATCGACTTTTTCAAAAGGGAGCACTCGATGTATATTATACTCCTGTTTTTATGAAGAAAAACCGTCCTGGCGTTCTGTTAACGGTTTTGGCTTCAGCACCTCATGTAGAACAGTGTGAGCAATTTGTGCTGAAAGAGACAACGACTCTTGGCATTCGAAAGGATATTTGGATGCGCAAGGTTTTAGAGAGAGAGGTCGTGTCTGTTGCTACATCGTATGGGAATATTCGCGTTAAACAGGCTATTCATCAAGGAAAGGTGATTAGGCAGATGCCAGAGTATGAGGATGTGAAAGAAGCAGCCCTCGCTCATCAAGCAGCGTTTCTAGATGTTTACGCAGAAGCTGCTCAACAGGCTAGAAAAAAGATAAAAGGAGAATGATGGATGGAGGTGGGAGTCGTTTCGACGTTAATCGCAGGTCTGTTCTTAGGGATACAGCATTTTTAGAAGAGTAGTGATTTAGCCAGTCATCTGGTGGCAAAAGACATTCATTGGAATGTTTTCTTTTGCTTCCGCTTTAGCCTTTCCCGTTATATTGGGGAAGATGCAGCCAAATGATGAGAGGGTGAGAGAGGATGGCTTGCAAGTGGAAAGGTATTATTCCCCCAGTTGTCACTTTATTCGATGAGAAGCGTGGGTTTGATTGGGAAGCCAACGATTTTCTTGCCGATTATTTGATCCAACGGGGAGTTCATGGGCTGCTCTATATGGGGAGCACAGGAGAGTTTTCCTCCTTAACATTCGAGGAGAGAAAAGTTTTCGCCGAAAGAATGGTACGATACGTAGATGGGCGTGTTCCGGTTTTGATTGGCACGGGTTCAACTTCATTAAAGGAGACGATATATTTATCACAACATGCTGAATCAATAGGAGCGAGCGGGGTGCTTGTTGTCAACCCATTTTATTGGAAATATACAGATCGTCAACTGTATGACTACTATACAAGTGTGGCGAAGAGCATTCGCATTCCGTTGTTGATTTATAATATCCCTTTGCTCACTGGACAGGATTTGTCTCCTGATCTTGTGTTAAGGTTGGCGGTCGAGCACGAGAATATTGTAGGAATCAAAGATACAACGGAGAAGCTGGGGCATATTCGGCAATTGATCCGTATTAAAGAACAAAGAGAAGATTTCGCCGTGTTTGCTGCTTTCGATGACCTTCTTCTTCCGTCCTTGCAAATGGGAGCTGCTGGTGCTATTAATGGCACAGCTGTTTTTCTGCCGGAGCTGTCGGTTCAGTTGTTTGAGAGTTTTCATGCCCAACAATATGAGGAGACGTTAAAGGCCAATGAATCAATCTTGAAGCTTATGGCAATTTACGAGCTTTCCCAACCGTTATATATCGCCATTAAAGAAGCGGTTCATCAGCTTATTCTTGGCCGACATACGGCGTTGCGGCCGCCTGTGAAGGAATGTGATGAGTTGGAAGATCGCATCCGAATATTTCTGAATAAAAATAACATTCAATCATATAGAGAGGCAAGGAATCGCCTTGTTTTTCCGAAAAACAGAAAATGAAAGGGTGTTAAAAACATGTTTATGAAAGAAACGAGGGAGTTTCTCGAATCGCTAGGCTATCCGTCGGGAGATTGCTATGATCTCCCCACTTCTTCCAAACGGTTCCCTGACGGGGCGCAATATCGGGTGGAAATTCCGAGTGTCGAAGGACCGCGGGCGTTGCAGGCTGTTCTTGAAGAGGCAGAACGTCTAGGGGTCACGATTCACCGGGTGTCGCAAGGGAGTGGAATTATGTTGTTGACGGATGAGGAGATTAGTGACATGTGTGAGATGTGTGCTAACCGTGGGATAGAGCTTAGCCTATTCGTCGGTCCGAGAGGCACGTGGGATATTAGTGCGCTGCCGTTCACTCCCTCTGGAAAAGCGGCTGGGCTTAGACATGAAGGAATGGATCAGTTAGTCTATGCTATTGAAGATTTGAAGAGGGCGGTGAAATTAGGGGTAAGAGGAGCATTGGTGGCGGATGAAGGGCTGCTGCTTCTGACAAAGGAAATGAAACAGCGAGGAATCTTGCCGCAAAATTTTGTCGTCAAAGTGTCCGTGCAAATGATGGCTTCCAACCCTGTATCGATCAAGCTGATGGAGCAGTTAGGGGCTGATACGTACAATGTTCCGACTGCTTTAACTTTGCCGAAGCTGGCGGCGATCCGTCAAGCGGTTGATCTGCCGCTCGATGTATATGTGGAAGCGCCTGATGGATTTGGCGGATTCATCAGACATTATGAAATTCCAGAGATCATTCGCATTTTAGCACCTGTTTATATTAAGTTCGGTTTACGCAATCACCCGGATGTCTACCCATCTGGAAAACACTTGGAATCCGTAAACATTGAGTTATGCCGGGAAAGAGTTCGGCGGGCGGCACTAGGCATGCGGATCATTGAACAATATAATCCCGAAGCCGTTACATCTAAATTAGGTGCTGAGGGATTGGGTGTTCCGGTTGTGATGGAAAATGCCGGGATTTGAACGAGGGGAAGGAGCGATACGATGTCTTCTTACCGGTTCGTTATATTAAACCAAAAGGATAATGTTGCTACTGCCTTGGACAATATTCCGGCGGGAAGCATAGTCAAAGTCACCCGTCAAGATCGAGAGTACGATATGACGATAAAACAAAACATCGAGTTTGGTCATAAGTTTGCGATTGTGTCGATCAAAAAAGGGGAAGACATTTTGAAATACGGAGAAGTGATCGGCGTCGCCTCTAGCGATATTGCGGAAGGGGAGCATGTGCACGTGCATAACGTTGAAGGAAAAAGGGGAAGGGGAGATAAGGAGCATGAAGACCGCTCAATTTTGGGGGTATAGACGCCCTGATGGCCGGGTCGGAGTTCGAAACCATGTGCTGATTTTGCCGACGATTGTCTGCGCGACCCAAGCAGCGAAACAGGTGACAGAGCTCGTCCACGGTACCGTCTCCTTCATTCATCAGCATGGGTGCGCTCAAGTTGGAGCCGATTATGAACAAACGTTCCGTACGTACGTTGGCATGGGAACGAACCCGAATGTGTACGGTGTAGTAGTGATGGGACTTGGCTGTGAAACTCACCAAGGAAGAAGCGTGGCTCAGGAAATTGCCAAAAGCGGCAAGCCCGTTGAGCTCGTGTCGATTCAAAACCATGGAGGAACCCTTGGCGCGATCGCTGAGGCGGCAAGAATTGCCGCTCAAATGGTGCAAGACGCTTCCGCTTTGGTGCGCGAACCGTTTGACGTCAGCGAATTGATCGTAGGAACTGAATGTGGGGGATCGGATGCATGTTCCGGGCTTTCCGCTAACCCAGCGGTCGGATATGTGAGCGATATGATCGTCGACCGAGGAGGAACAGCCATTTTAGCGGAAACGACAGAATTGATTGGGGCAGAGCACCTTCTAGCCAATCGGGCTGTAGATGACCGGGTGGCTAAAAAGGTGTACGAGGTGATCGAGGCCATGGAAAAGCGTGCGATTGCAATGGGAGTAGATATTCGTACTGGAAATCCGAGCCCCGGAAATCGAAAAGGAGGGCTTACAACTCTTGAAGAGAAATCGCTCGGGGCGGCGGCCAAGGCCGGGACGAGACCGTTGCAAGAGTTGATTCATTATGCCGAACGGCCAACGAAAAAGGGACTAGTCTGGATGGATACTCCTGGGCACGACATTGAACAGCTGACAGGGATGGTGGCTGGTGGAGCGCAAATTGTTCTGTTTACAAGTGGGCGCGGCACGCCGACCGGTTCGCCGATTGCGCCGGTTATTAAAATTGCGACGAATACCTCGATGTTTGAAAGAATGAGAGAAAATATGGATATCAATGCCGGTACGATCATTGAAGGGAAAGAGTCGCTTGAGTCAGTGGGAAGAAGAATTTTCGATGAACTGCTTCTTACAGCTTCAGGGAAATTGACTAAATCTGAGATCTTAAAACAGCATGATTTTGGCATTTGGAGAATCGGCCCAACATTTTAATCTCACCTAACCGTTTTTCATGTCGCTAGATAAAGCGAATACGCGGAGGGACTCATTATGAAAGAACTCGATGTGGTAACATTCGGAGAAACAATGGTCTTATTGACGTCCGAACCGATGACTCCGCTTGAGTATAGCAGCCATTTTTATAAGCAAATCGGGGGAGCGGAATCGAATGTTGCCATCGGATTGCAAAGGCTTGGCCATTCTGTCGGTTGGTTTAGCAAACTAGGAAATGATCCATTCGGAAGATATATTCATAAATTTGTGAGAGGCGAAGGAGTTGATACGTCTCGCTGTATTTATACCGATGAAGCCCCGACCGGAATTTTCTTCAAAGAAAAACGTTCGTCCACCGATATCAAAGTATATTATTACCGTAAACAATCAGCAGCTAGTTTGTTGTCTCCGGACGATTTGGATGAGGAGTATATTGGCCGCGCGAAGTTTCTTCATCTGACAGGAATTACCCCTGCTCTTAGCTTGTCTTGCCGGGAAGCCGTTTTTAAAGCTATAGAAATCGCAAAGAAATACAAAGTAAAAATCGTTTTTGATCCTAACATTCGCCTCAAGCTATGGACGCTCGAAGAGGCAAGACCTGTACTGCTGGTAATAGCGGCGGAAGCAGATGTTGTTTTGCCAGGGCTTGACGAAGGCGAATGGTTGTCTGGCCGGAACACGCCCGAGGAGATCGCACGCTTTTTTGGCAACGAGAAGCTGGTCATTATCAAACTAGGGGAGCAAGGAGCGTATTATCGGTTTAAATGTGAAAGTGGATATGTCAAAGGGTTTGCCGTGCCGCAACTTGTAGATCCGGTAGGAGCAGGAGACGGTTTTGCAGCCGGAGTGATTAGCGGGCTTTTACGGAATGAGTCGATTCCTGATGTCGTGAAGCGCGGAAATGCAGTTGGGGCGATCGTTGTAGGGATAAACGGGGATGTGGAAGGACTGCCAAACGAGGGAGAGCTCGAAGAATTTTTACAAGGCGCCGTACATCATCGAGATGTGAAGCGATGAGGGGGAGGGACAATGGATAAAATTTTCCATTTAAACCGGTTAAAAACGGTCAAATTGGTGGCGGTGATCCGAAAACCGAAACGGTCGCAAATATTTCAGATTGCTGAGGCTCTTATCGCTGGAGGAGTCGAGGTACTCGAAGTGACGGTTGATACGCCAGGCAGTTTTGAGATGATTGCTGCGCTGAAGGAAACGTTCGGAGCAAAGGCGACCATCGGCGCAGGGACAGTCTTAGATGCCGAGACCGCAAAGAGAGCCATCGAAGCCGGTTCAGACTTTATTTTTTCACCTATTTTTGATCAAGAGACGATCTCTTTAACGAACCGATACGGAAAAATTTCCATTCCCGGTGTGATGACGCCGACCGAAATCGTTAAGGCTTATCAGATGGGAGCTGACCTTTTGAAAGTATTTCCGGCAGGCTCCTTAGGGCCCCAATATTTTAAAGAGTTAAGAGGACCGTTAGGGCATATTCCGTTGATGCCGACAGGTGGTGTAACGTTGGAGAATGCAGCGGAGTTTATCCGCAACGGCGCCGCAGCCATAGGAGTCGGCAGCGCTTTACTGGATAAACGGGTCATTGAGGAAGGGAGATTCAACCTTCTTACAGAAACGGCAAAGAGATTTGTCGAAACGGTTAGAAACGCAGCCGTAAGAGAGGGGGAATAGGAACGTGAAGATTACGAAGTTCGAGACTTTTCTTGTCCCACCTCGATGGTTGTTCCTAAAAATCAGTACGGATGAAGGAATTGCTGGATGGGGTGAACCGATTGTTGAAGGGAGAGCCAATACTGTACGAGCGGCAGTAGAGGAGCTAGGCGATTATTTAATCGGAAAGGATCCATTAGCGATTGAGGATCATTGGACCGTCCTTTACCGGGGGGGATTTTACCGTGGGGGCCCTGTTTTAATGAGCGCCATCTCTGGGATTGACCAAGCGCTTTGGGATATCAAAGGGAAATACTTCAATGCCCCGGTTCATCAACTGCTCGGCGGCCCGGTTCGCCATTCCATTCGGGTTTACAGCTGGATTGGCGGCGATCGCCCAAGCGACGTTGCCGAGGCAGCAAAAAAAGCGAAAGAAGCAGGATTTACAGCGGTGAAAATGAATGCGACCGAGGAGCTTCAATATATTGATTCTTATAAAAAGATTGACGAAACGGTTGAAAGGGTGGCTGCAGTGCGCCAAGTGGTGGGCAAAGAGTTCGGGATTGGCATCGATTTTCACGGACGCGTTCATAAACCAATGGCAAAAATTTTGGCAAAAGAGCTTGAACCGTATCATCCGCTGTTTATCGAAGAACCTGTATTGCCAGAACATAATGAAGCATTAAAGGAGATCGCCAAGCACACCACTATCCCCATTGCCACCGGAGAACGGATGTTTTCCCGTTGGGATTTTAAAACGATTTTATCCGAGGGCTATGTTGATATGATTCAGCCGGACCTTTCCCATGCTGGCGGAATTACTGAAGTGAGAAAAATTGCCGTGATGGCTGAGGCCTACGACGTCGCTTTGGCACCGCACTGCCCGTTGGGGCCGATTGCGTTAGCAGCCTCTTTGCAGGTCGATGCCGTATCTTATAACGCGTTTATTCAAGAACAAAGCCTTGGCATTCACTACAACCAAGGAAATGATCTCCTTGATTATTTAGTGGATCCTTCCGTCTTTGAATATCAAAATGGATATGTCAAAATCCCGCAAGGACCTGGATTAGGAATCGAGATTCATGAAGAGTATGTAAGGGAAATGAGCGAGATTGGACACACCTGGAAAAATCCAGTTTGGCGCCATGTTGACGGTTCAGTTGCTGAGTGGTAGGGATACAGTGCCTACAGCAGCCCTCTAACTTCTACCGTTTTGTAGGGAATAGGGGAGGACAAAATGAAAAAGTACAAAGTAGTAGTGACAGACTATGAATTTCAAACATTGAAACCCGAGCAGGAAGTGCTTTCGCCGCTTAATGTCGATTTCGTAGCCGCTCAGTGTTACACAGAGGAAGAAGTCATCGCCGTTTGCAAGGATGCCGATGCTATTATCAACCAATATGCTCCGATATCTGCAAAGGTGATTGACCAATTAGAGAAATGTAAAGTGATTTCTCGGTACGGAGTCGGTGTCAACACTGTCGATGTGGACGCCGCCACTGAGAAGGGCATTATTGTAGCCAATGTAACGGACTATTCAGTAGATGAAGTATCAGATCATGCATTAGCATTGCTGCTTTCGTTAGCCCGAAAAATTGTTAAGTTAAATGACGAAGTGAAAAGTGGAGTATGGAATTTCAATGTCGGCAAACCAATTTACCGGTTAAGGGGAAGAACGCTCGGTCTTGTAGGGTTTGGAAGAATTCCTCAAGCGTTAGCGAAAAAGGCTCAATCTCTCGGATTATATGTCATCGCCTATGATCCATATATTCCTGCGAAAGTGGCTAGGCAGTTCAATGTTCATTTAGTGGAACTCAACGATTTATTCCGGCAATCGGACTACATTTCTGTGCATGCCCCCTTAACCAAAGAGACAAAAGGTATGATCAGTGATGAACAGTTTCATCTAGCAAAAAAGGAACTAATCATTGTCAATACAGCCCGCGGTCCCGTTATTGATGAGTCATCTCTAATTCGCGCCTTGCAAGATGGGAAGATTTCCGGTGCGGGACTTGATGTCACCGAATACGAGCCGATTCACCCTGATAATCCTCTTCTTCAGATGGAGAATGTGGTGATTACACCCCATATTGCTTGGTATTCTGAGGAATCCGAAATGGAATTAAAACGAAAAACAGCTCAGAATGTTGCCGATGTACTATCAGGATGTTACCCAAGATATTTAGTCAATCCTCGTGTGAAAGAAAAGGTGCGCTTGAAAGTGAAAGAATCATATGTATAGGAAGATTTATTTCTCAATATATTCAATACGCAAATATCACCAGCGCCTTCATCGGCGCCAGCTGTCCGTAACAAGTGGAAGAAAACGTCAAGGCGGTCGATGTGGTGCTTAGCGAAGAAGTGCTTGAGAAAATAGAGGGGGATTTTGGCGTAATCAGAAATGGAGACAGCTCGTGATGCCTGTCTCCTTTTTTCATGGACGAAACGTCCGCTTGTTATCAGCCTTCAGGCGGGCATTGTTGGTTATGATGTCTTGAGGGCTTAGTCATTTCATGGAGACGCGGTGTCAAATAGAGGGGCTCTTGCAAACATTGGATTCCATTTCTTCGTGAATGACAGGGGATAATGGTTTTTTTAGGTGGATGAAAAAATCGCTCGTCTAGCGATTCTTGAGGAAATCTTACGGATTTGTATGGCACCTCGCCGTCCACCACCATCCATCTTCCCAAGAAAAAAGGATTTTGGTCTCCAATGGCGAACGATATCGGAAGAGACAATGGTCAGGGGGGGATGACGATGGCGATCAGTCATGGAACCTCGCTAGTCCTCGGCTGCCATCAAACTGTGCAAGAGGCCATCCAGCTCTTTTCAGAACACGGGATAGCGGCTGTTGATGTGGTTGATGAACATGGACGGAGCGTTGGACGATGCACGTGGCGGATGTTACTGCGGGCGATAGCGAAGGAAATGGACCGTATGGCGTTGATAGGAGATGTATTGGCCGCGTTTTCTATGGATGGTAAGACGGAGCCGAAAGAAGACAGCATGGAAACGTCCGACGGAGAAGGTGATTCGGGTGCGGCAGCCGAGCTTGAACGGCTGCGGCGCGAGTTGGAAGAGACGCACCGTCTAGCTGAAACGATGAAAACGGTGTTAGATGCGGCGTATGAAGGGGTCGTTGTCGTCGATGGAAACGGTATGGTGCGGGAAATTAACAGGGCGTACTGCCAGTTTCTCGGCATTCGCCGAGAAGACGCCATTGGGAAACATGTAACGGAAGTGATCGAAAATACTCGTTTGCACATTTGTGTACAATCCGGCATTCCGGAACGCGGATATATTCAAAAAATTTACGGTCAACCGATGGTCGTGCACCGCATCCCGATTTGGCGTGACGGCAAAGTAATCGGGGCAGTCGGGATGTTGATTTTTCAAGGGGTATCGGAAGTGTACGCCATTTTTCAACGTCTGCAAGAGCTGTCGCGCGAGGCAAGCAGGAAGGAGAAAAACGAGGCGGAAGCGTCAAAACAAGAGGTGGTTGCATCTGCTGCAGTAGGAGTTGAGCGCATCATTGGCCGTCATCCGACGATCGCTGCGGTAAAGCAGATGATTCGTCGGGCGGCGCGCGTGCCATCGACCGTATTGATTACCGGCGAAAGCGGAACGGGGAAAGAAGTGGTCGCGCGGGCGATCCATGAGGCGGGTGCGCATGCGGACGGGCCGTTTGTCAGTGTGAATTGCGCGGCCATCCCGGAAGCCCTTTTGGAAGCGGAGCTGTTCGGCTATGAGGACGGGGCGTTCACCGGTGCAAAAAAAGGGGGGAAGCCCGGCAAGTTTCAGCTCGCCCACGGAGGGACGCTGTTTCTAGACGAAATCGGTGATATGCCGCTTGCTATGCAGGCGAAAATTTTACGCGTGCTTGAGGAAAAGAAAGTGGAGAAAGTCGGCGGATTATCTGAGACAGAGGTGGATGTGCGCATCATTGCCGCAACGAACAAGCCGCTCGAGGAGATGGTGCGGGACGGAACGTTTCGAGAAGATTTGTTTTATCGCTTAAATATTATCCGCATCCATCTCCCGCCGTTGCGTGAGCGGAAAACGGATATTCCGGCGCTGCTTGCTCATCACATGGAACGGCTTTGCCGGCAGTTTGGCGTTGTATCGAAATCGTTTGCCAAAGAGGCGATAGAGGTGTTGATCAACTATTCATGGCCGGGCAACATTCGTGAGCTAGTCAATGTCGTCGAGTGGTTGATTAGTATGGTGGAAGGGGAGAACATTGAGCGCGAACATTTGCCTGCCTATTTGTCAACTATTCAACCATCGGTCACACCAATGCCGGATGGCGGTGCGAATATCGCTGACCGATGGAAAGAAATAGTCTATCAATCCGAACGTGAACGAATCGCCGCTGCTCTTGTTGCGGCGAATGGCAATAAGGCGGAAGCGGCAAGGAGGCTTGGCATTCATCGGTCTACCTTATATGAGAAGCTGAAAAAATACGGGTTTTGAACGCCCTTCACCTACACAAGAGCCTAGAAGGCGGGGAAAAATCATCATCTCCCCCTTCGCACAGCCGCCTTCAAGCATAACGAAGATCAAGATGGATAGGATTTTTCAGTCGCCTTTTCTATGAAATTCCCCACTTTCTAAGTAGGAAGGTTTCTCGGTTCGGGATGATCAACAACGGCAGTGGCGCCGTTGTTTTTTGTGGCGAGAGTGAAGGAATGTCGGAAAAGTGTCGGGTAGTGTAGGGAGATTGTTGGGAAGTTGTAGGGAGATGTTCTTTTAAGAAGATGAAAAATTCTTAATTGTGGCTCTACTATAGCTTGGCACGAAGTTTGCATACAGAATGTGTTGAAAGCGTTGTCAAATTAAAGGAGGGGAAATCATGTACGAGTTATTAGTGCCGAATCGGGTCATTTATGGGCGCGATACGTTTCGCGAAGTCGGTCGTCAAGCGAAAACACTTGGAACGAAAGCGCTCATTGTCAGTGACCCGGTGATGGAGAACATCGGTCTTGTCGCGCGCTGTGAGCAATATTTGCGGGAAGCGGGGCTGCCGTTGGCCACGTACACAAGGGTCGACACGGAACCGACGGATGTTCATGTGAAAGAAGCGCTTGATGTCTGCCGGAGCGAACAATGCGATGTCATCGTTGCCATCGGCGGCGGCAGCAGCATTGATGCCGCCAAGGCGGTGGCGGTGATGATGACGAATGAGGGAACGATCAGTGACTACGTTGGCAACGCCAAGATGTTCACGAAAAAACCAGTGCCGCTCATTGCTATTCCGACGACGGCCGGTACCGGTTCAGAAGTGACGAAAGTGACAGTTATTATTGATACGAAAACGGATGTCAAAATGATGATTTCCCAGCCGGCGCTCCTTCCGGCGGTGGCCATCGTTGACCCGCTTCTTACCGTTTCCTGTCCGCCTTCTGTGACCGCAGCGACTGGTGTCGATGCGCTCTGCCACTCGATCGAGGCATATATTTCCCGTCGCGCTCACCCGGTGACCGATGTGTTGGCGCTATCCGCCATTGAAGCGATCATCGGCCATTTGCGCCGGGCGTATGAAAACGGACAAGACATTGAAGCGCGAGAGAAAATGGCGATCGCCGCCATGAAGGCTGGCATGGCGTTTTCCAACGCCTCAGTGACGCTTGTACACGGCATGTCGCGGCCGATCGGCGCGCTCTTCCACGTGCCGCACGGCGTGTCCAATGCGATGCTTTTGCCGGGAGTACTCGAATTTACGAAAGAGAGCGCCACAGAACGGTTGGCGGTAATTGCCCGGCTCATTAATCCACAACTTAAAGACGTTTCCGACGCCGAAGCAGCCGATGCGCTCGTTGAGGAAGTGAAGCAGCTTTGCCGGGATTTGCACATCCCGAATATGAAAACATGGGGCATTGACAAAACGGCGTTTGACAAAGCGGTCGATAAAATGGCGGCCGACGCGCTTGCGAGCGGCAGCCCTAGCAACAACCCGAGAGTGCCGACTCATGAGGAAATTGTCGCGCTGTATCATATTTGTTACGACTATCGGTATGATACGAACACGGTCAGTCGTTAATGAAGAGACGGTCAAACGAGGGGGAAGAAGATGTTGGGGATGATTGGTTTATTGGCCTCATTAGGGTTGTTGATCTTTTTGACAATGAGGGGGATCAATATCATTATTGCCGCGCTGATCAGTTCGATTCTTGTCGCGCTGACAGGCGGCTTAAACTTGGAAAAAGCTTTGATGGAAAGCTACATGACGGGCTTTACCGGCTATTTCGCCAGTTGGTTCCTTATCTTCTTAGCTGGGGCCATTTTTGGCAAGGTGATGGAAGACACCGGATCTGCCGACTCCATTGCTCATTGGGTCAAAGAGAAGTTTGGCGCTAAACATGCTGTATTGGCGGTCGTTGCTGCCTGCGCCATTATGACATACGGCGGCGTTAGCCTGTTTGTTGTCGGCTTTTCCGTTTACCCGATCGCTGTGTCACTGTTCCGGCAGTCGAATACGCCGCATCGTTTTATTCCGGCCGCCATGGTATTCGGTTCGGTTTCATTCACAATGACCTCTCCGTATTCGCCGGAAATTCAAAACATCATTCCGACGCAATTTTTCCATACAACGCCGGGAGCTGGGGGATGGGTAGGCCTTTTTGTCGGTGCAACGATTGCCGTGACTGGTTCGCTCTATTTAACGCGTGTTGTCCAAAAAGCGAAACAAAACGGTGAAACATTTTCTTTACCATATCGGACTGATGACATTTCCGGCGAAGTGAGTGAAGTTGCCGCTTCGATCGAGCAAGGTGCCGGCCGTCCGCTGCCGAACATTGTGTGCGCGATGCTTCCGTTAGTGGTGGTGATCGTTTCATTAAACATTTTGGCAAAATTCATTTCTTCGACTTCAGCAGGGGTCGCGTCACTTATCCTTGGTATTGTGCTTTGTTGGGTGTTAAACGCGAAATTCGTTCGCAAATTTTGGGAGTCCATGGCGTCCGGCACTCAAGATGCGTTAGTTGCTGCCGCTAATACGTGCGCCGTCGTCGGCTTCGGGGAGGTCGCGAAAAATGTGCCAGCCTTTCAAAAAGCGGTTGACGTCCTCGTGAACATTCCCGGACCGGAACTGCTCGGATTGGGGTTGGCTGTCACGATTATTTGTGGCATGACCGGGTCGGCTTCTGGCGGTCTCGGTATTGCCTTGCCAATCTTAGCGCCGATCTATATGGCGAAAGGGCTTGACCCCGGTGCCATGCATCGGGTGGCGGCGCTTGCTTCCGGAGGGCTTGATTCGCTGCCGCATAACGGGTATATTGTGACGACAATTCGCGCCGTCTGTCATGAAACACATGAGCGGACGTATAAACCGATATTCGTTCTTTCGGTTGTCATTCCGCTCGCCGGTATGTTCTTGGCTATTCTCTTATACTCTATTTTCTAGAAAGGTGGTTTTATTGATGAGCTCTGTAACCGAAACAAAGACGTTGAAAAACTTTATTGGTGGTCAATGGGTCGCTTCGACATCTGGAAAAGAAGAAATTGTGCCGAATCCGGCGACAGGAGAAGTGCTGGCGAAAGTGCCGATCTCTTCGCGCGAGGAACTTGATGCGGCGGTCGCGGCCGCCAAAGAGGCGTTCCGTGAATGGCGCAAAGTGCCGGTCCCGCGCCGTGCCCGCATTTTGTTCCGCTACCAGCAGCTGCTTGTCGAGCATTGGGAAGAACTTGCCCGTCTCGTGACACTGGAAAACGGCAAAGTATACGAGGATGCGTACGGTGAAGTGCAGCGCGGCATTGAATGTGTCGAGTTTGCGGCTGGGATTCCGACGCTCATGATGGGCCAGCAGTTGCCCGACATCGCGACCGGCATCGAATCGGGCATGTACCGCTATCCGCTTGGTGTCGTCGCCGGCATTACGCCGTTTAACTTCCCGATGATGGTGCCGTGCTGGATGTTCCCACTTGCCATCGCTTGCGGCAACACGTTTGTGTTGAAACCGTCTGAACGGACACCGCTACTTGCCAATCGCCTGGCTGAGCTGTTCACCGAAGCCGGTTTGCCTGCAGGGGTGCTGAATATTGTCCATGGGGCGCACGAGGTCGTGAACGGCATTTTAGAACATAAAGACATTAAAGCCGTCTCGTTTGTCGGCTCACAACCGGTCGCAGAGTATGTATACAAAACAGCTGCCGCCTATGGCAAGCGGGTGCAGGCGCTTGCCGGCGCGAAAAACCATTCGATCGTCATGCCTGATGCCGACCTCGATATGGCGGTAACGAACATCATCAACGCCGCTTTTGGTTCAGCGGGTGAGCGGTGCATGGCGTGCTCGGTCGTTGTTGCCGTCGGCGATATCGCTGACGAGTTGGTGGAGCGGCTCAAAAAGGCTGCCGATCGTATTCAAATTGGCAACGGGCTTGACCAAGGCGTCTTCTTAGGCCCGGTTATCCGTGAGTCGCATAAAGAACGAACGATCAAATACATTGAAATCGGTGAAAGAGAAGGAGCGCTGCTCGTCCGCGATGGCCGCCGCGACGCTGCGACAAGCGGGAAAGGGTATTTTGTCGGCCCGACGATTTTCGACCATGTCAAGCCGGGTATGACGATTTGGACCGATGAAATTTTCGCCCCGGTTTTGTCGGTTGTCCGCGCCCGCGATTTGGATGAAGCGATTGAAATCGCCAACCGGTCGGAATTCGCCAACGGCGCCTGCATTTACACGGATAGTGCCAAAGCGATCCGCCAGTTCCGCGAAGAAATCGACGCCGGCATGCTTGGTGTCAACGTCGCCGTCCCGGCACCGATGGCGTTTTTCCCGTTCTCCGGCTACAAAAACTCGTTTTACGGCGACCTCCACGCCAATGGCCGCGACGGCGTTGAATTTTACACGAGAAAGAAAATGGTGACGGCGAGACATTAATGGTAAAGGGGGGGTCTCAAAAGCAAAGAGACACCCCCTTTCACTGCTAAGCATCTAATGGATTCGTTATTCTATATTGGGTCTTTCACTGAGGACAGACGACTTTTTGTTAGGGTTGCTTCTTTGAAGTTGTTTTTCCATTTTGTGGTGTAGAGAATATCGAGCAAGTCAAGGTTGACAACAACATGTTCCCAATCACTTGAGAGTTTTCAACCGCCTCCAACACTTATCCCATCGCGCTTTGTTGGGTAGATCCGACGAGTTTGGTGAACAAAGGTTCACAACGAAATGGTTCATGAGCACTCCCCGCGCCGTTATGGAAAAGCAGAGCTCAAAAGATGGGGCGATGAGGAAGCTTGCTATATTGTGTAAAAGATCCGTGATCTTGCCCAAAGTTTATTACGGAAAACTACACACAGGAGAGATCAAGATGATGATTGGAGAAAAAGCGTTTGATACCGAGTGGTCATTGATGAGCAGGTGGCTAGAATGTTATCTAAATGATTTTCCTTACGGCCAAGCGGCACAATTAGGTTTTGATTCCCAGGAAAATAATAGGAGTGAAGTCGCTGTTAGGCACTTTGCTTAAAAATGGATTTTTTCGCTAAGCATCTTTGCTAGGAGGTTTTGTAGTTAGTCGAAGAAGCGCTGTCGTCTCGCCTACTAAGCTAGGTGTTTTTCTTTTTTAAAACATGTCAATAGTCCTCTTGACAAAATCACATTTACTTATCATTGAAGGTCGGTTGTAAGCGTTTGTAATATAGAAGTACAGTCAAGCAAAAAAGGAGGAACATCTTCATGACGCATACAACCGGAAATGAAACAGGCTTCCGTGTGAAGATTCAACGGTTTGGCAGTTATTTGAGCGGCATGATTATGCCGAATATCGGAGCCTTTATCGCTTGGGGGTTAATTACGGCGTTATTTATCCCGACTGGCTGGTGGCCAAATGAGACGTTTGCCAAGCTCGTCGGGCCAATGATTACGTATTTGCTGCCACTATTAATTGGATATACAGGCGGCAAAATGATTTATGACGTCCGCGGTGGCGTCGTCGGGGCAACGGCGACGATGGGGGTGATCGTCGGCTCGGAAATTCCGATGTTTTTAGGTGCAATGATCATGGGTCCGCTTGGCGGCTATGTGATGAAAAAAGTGGACGCCCTCTTCCAAGGAAAAGTGAAGCAAGGGTTTGAGATGCTTGTTAACAACTTCTCGGCCGGGATTATCGGCGCTCTGTTGACGTTGCTCGCCTTTAAAGGAATCGGTCCGGTCGTCACCGCCATCAGCAAAACATTAGCCTCTGGAGTAGAAAAAATTATCGATTGGCACTTGTTGCCGCTGGCGAGTATTTTCATTGAGCCAGGGAAAGTGCTGTTCTTGAATAACGCGATCAACCATGGGATTTTAAGCCCACTTGGCGTCGAGCAAGCGGCGCAAACCGGAAAATCGATTTTATTCTTGTTGGAAACCAACCCTGGTCCAGGACTCGGTATTTTGCTGGCGTACTGCCTGTTTGGCAAAGGAATGGCAAAACAATCGGCACCGGGGGCGGCTATTATCCACTTTCTAGGCGGGATTCATGAAATTTACTTCCCGTACATTCTTATGCGCCCGATCTTAATGTTAGCGGTAATTGCCGGCGGAGTGAGCGGAGTGTTCACGTTTACGGTTCTCCACGCCGGACTGGTAGCCGTGCCGTCGCCAGGAAGCATTTTTGCCCTGCTGGCGATGACACCGAAAGGGAATTACTTCAGTGTGCTTGCTGGCGTGTTTGTCGCCACAGCGGTGTCATTCCTCGTAGCTTCGATTTGCTTAAAAACAGCAAAACAAAACGAAGAGGAAGAAGATTTGACGAAAGCAGCGGAAAAAATGGAACAGCTGAAAGGGAAAAAGAGCCAAGTAGCTGCAACTCTGCAACAAAAAGATGAAGCTGCTTCGGCAGGCGTCGCTTCAGCGGTTCCTGACCGTGTGAAAAAAATTGTGTTCGCGTGTGACGCAGGAATGGGATCGAGTGCGATGGGAGCATCGATTTTGCGAAACAAAGTGCAAAAGGCTGGACTCAGTATCGAAGTAACGAACACCGCGATCAACCAACTGCCGGCAGACGCCGATATTGTTATCACCCATCAAAATTTAACCGACCGGGCGAAAGCAAAATTGCCAAACGCTTACCACGTATCGGTCGAAAACTTCTTGAACAGTCCGAAATACGATGAGTTGATCGAACAGTTAAAACAAAACGCATAACATAGCAGTAGACGCAGGGGAATCATGGCACCTCTGCGTCTTTATTTACACCTTGCGCGAACGGCATTCCTTTGTCTCGGCCTGCACGGATCAGATTGACTGTCAGACATCTTTTCAAACGACGAAAACGGCCGAGGTATGCAAAATTAAAAACTGTCAACAATAACAATGACGAAAATAAAACATCTAATCATTGTAAAATCGGAAAAAAGCCCTTACAATAAGAAGGAGAAGAGAATCAAACATTTTAAAAATGTCAACAGTAACGCCCCAAGATAGGAGGTGAACGGCGATGTACGTATCGGCGCGGGAGCGAAAGCTGCTTGAGCGTTTGTTAGTAGGAGGGCGAGAGATAACAGTCGGCGAGCTGGCCGAAGAGCTGAATGTCAGCACCCGCACGATCCACCGCGATTTGCAAGGCCTCGAATCCGTTTTGCGGCACTACGGACTTGAGCTGGTGAAAAAAGCAGGGGTCGGCATTCGTCTCGTTGGGGAAGAGAAACAAAAGCAGGCGCTGGCTGCCGAGCTGCTTCATCTTTCTCACCGTGAATATACGCCGGAAGAACGGCAGCTGATGATTTTAATCGCCTTGTTAGAAGCCGGTGAGCCAGTGAAACTCGTCTCACTGGCGAACGACTTGAACGTCACGGTTGCCACTGTCAGTTTGGATTTGGACAAATTGGAACAAACGCTCAAAGCGTACGGGCTTTCGCTCATTCGCAAGCGCGGGTACGGGGTGGAGCTTGCCGGTTCGGAATCAGCGAAACGGCGTCTCATTAGCGAACTGCTATTCCGCCATGTCAATGAACACGAGTTTTTGGAGCTGATGAAAGAGACGATTCAGAAGCGGTCAGATGATCCGCTTGATACGGTGGCGGAAAAGCTGCTCGGGTTCGTCGACCGGAAAAAGCTCGCCATCATTGAGAAACAAATCGAGCAAGTAAAAGAAAAGCTCCCATTTACGATGGCGGACAGCTCGTACATCGCCTTTGTCGTTCACCTGGCGCTTGCGATCGAGCGCATCCAGCGGGGAGACGCGATCCATTTTGACCCGCATGATTTACAGGCGCTGCAAGCGACGAACGAATACGAAATCGCCCGTGCGCTCGCCGAATCGCTAGAAAAGGTCTTTGGCGTTGACATCCCGAACGAAGAGATCGGCTATATGACGATGCACTTGATGGGAGCGAAATGGCGCAGCCGCCAAGGGACGATGATGGAGGAAACGAGCTTAGCTGTCGGCATGAAAGCGCAACAGCTCATTCGTTTCGTCAGCCGTGAGCTTGGAGTCGATCTGTCCACCGACCGCACGCTATACGAAGATCTCGTCGTTCACTTAAAACCGGCGTTGTACCGTTTAGAGCACGGGATGGGGGTCGCCAATCCGCTCCTGGATCAAATTAGGAAAGACTATCCGGAGCTGTTTGCGGTTGTCGCCAATGGAACGAAGCAGCTGTTTGGCTACATTCCGGTGCCGGAGGAGGAGATCGGTTACTTGGTGCTCCATTTTGCGGCTGCGCTCATGCGGGAGAAAAAAGGTTGGCGGGCGCTCGTTATTTGTTCGAGCGGGCTCGGAACGGCGAAAATTTTAGCGACAAGGCTGAAAAGAGCGATTCCGGATATCACTGTCATGGAGCAGGCGTCTGTCTTTGAATTGAAAAAGAAAGATTTGCGGGCGTACGACCTCGTCATTTCGACCGTGCCGCTTCCGGAAGAGTACGGGCCGCATGTCATCGTCAGTCCAATGCTCACCGAAGAGGAAGCGCGGGCGATCCGCCAGCGGTTGGAACGGAAAACAGCTGTGGAAAAGCGGAGGGAAAACGAGTCCATTGCACGTCGAAATCGGTCGATGCTCGCCACGATGAAAGCCGTTCGACGCATCAGTGAGACGATCATCCATCTTTTGGACGGTTTTCTCCTTGAGATGGTCACTTGTCGTTCGATCCATGAATTATTGATGAACGCGTGCCGTCGCCTCGAGCGAAACGGGGTTCTTGTCGATGCCAAAGTCGTCATCGAGGAGCTGGAGCGCCGCGAGTCGCTAGGCGGGCTCGGCGTTCCCGGCACGAAGCTGGCGCTTTACCACGCCCGCAGTTTCTCTGTCCTTCGTCCATCGCTGACGATGTACCGGCTTGATGAACCACAAACGGTGGCAGGCATGGACGGGGAGCCGATGGAAGTAAACACGGTTGTACTGCTTCTTGGCCCTGCCGATGCGGATGAAGAGATGCTTTCCGTATTGAGCCAAGTGAGCACTTTGCTCGTCAAGGACGAACAAAGCACGGCCACGTTGGCTCGTGGCGGCGAAAACGAGGTATATTCGCTCGTTAGCAGCCATTTAGAACAATTTTTCGATCATTATTGGACAACAACGAAGGAGTGAAGGTCATGTTGGCTTATTCAATTTTAAAGAAAGAAAACATTGTGCTAAATGCTCAACCAAAAACGAAAGAAGAAGCCATTCGCCTAGCTGGCGAAGTGCTCGTCAAGCAAGGGTATGTGGATCCATCGTATATTGATGCAATGCTTGAGCGCGAACAGTTGACGACTACGTATATCGGCAACAACGTTGCTATCCCGCACGGAACGGAAGAAGCGAAATCGCTCGTTAAGCAGTCCGGCATTTCGATCGTGCAAGTTCCAGGAGGCGTCGACTTTGGCGGGGGCAACCAAGCAACGATTGTCATCGGCATCGCCGGAAAAGACGGAGAACATTTAGACATTCTTTCGAAACTCGCGCTCGTCTGCGCGGAAGCGGACAATGTTGCGGCTATGGCGAACGCCAAAACAGCGGAGGAAATTCTTACGCTGCTTAATGAGGTGAACGGCTGATGCGGGCCGTTCACTTCGGCGCAGGCAATATTGGCCGCGGTTTTATCGGCAGCCTGCTTGCAGCGTCGGGATATGATGTCGTGTTTGTCGATGTCAACGAACAAATTGTCCGCCTGCTGAAGGAGCAGGGAGAGTATCGCGTTATTATTGCCGGCGAGCGGCAGGAAGAACAATGGGTGCGCGGTGTTTCCGCACTCAACAGTCAAACCGAACGGGACGATGTCATTGAGGCGATCGCGTCCGCTGATTTAGTGACGACTGCCGTCGGCCCGCACATTTTGCCGGTCATTGCGCCCGTCATCGCCGCCGGATTGGAGCGACGATTCACGGTTCATCAGAAGCCGCTTCACGTCATTGCATGCGAAAATATGATCGGCGGCACGGAAACGCTGAAACAGCATGTCGTTACCCATCTTTCCGAAGCCGGACGGCAGCTGGTGGAAGAATGTGTCGGGTTCCTTAACTGCGCGGTCGACCGCATTGTGCCGAATCAGACGAATGACGATCCACTCGCCGTCACGGTTGAGCCGTTTTTCGAATGGGCGATTGAGACGAAAAACACTATCGGCGCCGTTCCCCCGATTCAAGGGGCACATTTTGTCGCTGACCTAGGACCGTATATCGATCGCAAATTGTTTACAGTTAATACCGGCCATGCGTTGGCTGCCTATTTAGGTTATCAAAAACAATACCGAACGGTTCAGGAAGCGATGAAGGATAGCGGCATCCGGGAGAGTGTCGAGCAGGCGCTCCGCGAGTCAGGCGCCGTCTTAGTGAAAAAGCACGGCTGGGATGAACAAGAGCACCGTTCGTATATTGAAACGACGATCGGACGTTTCACCAATCCGTCCCTTTCCGATGACATCGTCCGCGTCGCCCGTTCACCAATCCGCAAGCTCGGGCCGAACGATCGGCTTGTCGCACCGGCTGTGCAATATTACACTTTATTCGAACGTGTGCCGTCCGGACTTGTCAAAGGCATTGCTGCGCTGCTGTTGTTTGATGAGACCGGCGATGCCGAAGCAACTGCTCTCCAGCAAACGATCGAACAGAGCGGTGTCGAAGGGGCGCTCGTCCAATATGCCGGGCTTGACAATAGCCATCCGCTCGTCGTGGCGGTGAAGGAAGAATATGCTCAAATGAAGCAAATGTATTCGCGTTAAACTCAGATATCCTCTCATATTCTGTCGTCGACCTCCAATCGTGTAAAAATCCCCGGGGGTCGACGACAAGAATTTTTTATACTGAAATCCTACAACCATCAAGCATTGGTATTATTGACATAATTTTCGGAACGTGATATCTTGAATGTAGCCTTGGAAGAAAAAGCCCAATATAATAAGAATTTTTGGGGTTTTTATCGTACCTATGAGGGATTGAAACATGCTCTCTCTAAAATAGCTATTTGCCTGGACATTGAGTTTTTATCGTACCTATGAGGGATTGAAACACAAACACCCCCTTGCACGTTTTGTACACATTTTTCCGCGTTTTTATCGTACCTATGAGGGATTGAAACGGTATGACGATCTCGGCGCTTGGTTCGTATGTGATCGGGTTTTTATCGTACCTATGAGGGATTGAAACCTTGCAAATCAGCTTTCTTCCGACTGGCGGCAATCGTTTTTATCGTACCTATGAGGGATTGAAACAACATCCGAGAAAATATTGTTCCGCATCGATATTGTGTTTTTATCGTACCTATGAGGGATTGAAACCAGGATATTGATATCGAACTCGATAATCTTCGATATCTGTTTTTATCGTACCTATGAGGGATTGAAACTGCGAGAGGAGGAGCGACATGCGCAAGTGGTACGTGAGTTTTTATCGTACCTATGAGGGATTGAAACGCAGTAGCAAGATGCCAAAGATGGCGAAGAAGATATGCGTTTTTATCGTACCTATGAGGGATTGAAACCCTGTATAACTTTCTGCAATTCCACCGTGAATAAACGTTTTTATCGTACCTATGAGGGATTGAAACAGCTTTGTAACTGCGCCTTCCGTAATGTCATCGGAAGTTTTTATCGTACCTATGAGGGATTGAAACGATCGCCTGTAATACGATACTGGAACGTTACACCTGCGTTTTTATCGTACCTATGAGGGATTGAAACTCAGCAAATCCTAGCGGCGTTAGATCCAGAAGCGACCGTTTTTATCGTACCTATGAGGGATTGAAACTTTGACGAGCATCCTGAAGTGGCCTGAGGGTTGAATTTTTATCGTACCTATAAGGAGTTCACTTTCTTTCGTTAGCTTTGGAAGCCAGTACGGCTAGGACATTTCCATCAAGGCGGCTGGGACGGTACGAGATGAAAGGCTGCTTGCGTCGTGGAACTGAGGAATTCTTGCTTTAAGTAAAGGGAAAAGGGAGTTGTTCCCCGATTATTTCCTTAAGAATTCATACCTCATCTTATCTTCGTTTTTTATATTGATGAAAAAAATATTGTAAACCGCTTTCACTTGTTTTATAATAAAGCTAAACCGGTTTATGAAAGCGCTTTTGAACTAAATCGATTTAGTACAAGAGAGGGATTCTGTTGAAAAAAGTAACGATGGCTGATGTCGCGAAACTGGCCAACGTTTCCAAAAGCACGGTCTCGCAATATTTGAATAAACGCTATGAATATATGAGTGAAGAAACAAGAAAGCGCATTGCCCAGGCGATCGAAGAACTCGGCTACCAGCCGAACGTGATCGCCCGCAGTTTGAAGCAAAAGACAACAGCGACGATCGGCGTCATTGTGTTTAATATGCTTCATATGTTGACGACGCAAGTGCTACACGCTATTGAAGAAGAATGCCAAAAGCGTGAGTTTCAAGTGATCGTCTGCAACTCCGGCGATGACCCGGAAAAAGAGAGAAAATATATCGATATGCTGCTCGCGAAACAAGTGGACGGGTTGATCGTCTTTCCGACGGGAAAAAACGAAGACGTTTACCATCGCCTTGTCGCCGAGCGGTTTCCGATCGTCTTTGTCGACCGGATGGTGCCGGGGGTTGAGGCCGATAGTGTGCTGTTGGACAACTTTGGTGCGGCAGAGATGGCGGTTGATTATTTGGCCGCCCATGGTTATGACCGTATCGCTATTGTCACTCCGCCGCTTGTCGCCCACAACGTGCCGCGGATGGAACGGCTTCAAGGGTTTCGGATGGCGATGGAAAAAAGAGGCCTTAAAGTTGATGATAGGAGTGTGATCGCTGCCGAGGCCGCCGAGCTGCCTGGGGAATTGCAAAAGCGGTTCGCTGCCCCTGAACGGCCGAACGCGTTGTTTGCAATTAACGACTTAACGTTAATGGGCATTTTACGGTTCGTAAAAGAAACTGGCATTCGCGTGCCGGATGAGTTAGGACTGATTAGCATTGATGATGTGCCATTTGCCGATATTTACACGCCGATGCTGACGACGATCGCCCAGCCGACGTTTGCGATGGGGAAAAAAGCAGCTGAGCGCGTGTTCGAGCAAATGGATCAGGAGCGAACGCGCAAACCGCGTGTGTTTCGTTTCTCCCCGACGTTGGTGGAACGGACATCGATCAGATGAGGAAGCAGATAAGGAGGGAGGAGAAACGATGGCGATTTCTGAGGATGTTGTCATTGGCATTGATATTGGAACGACAAGCACGAAAGCGGTTGTTTTCGGAGAACGGGGGCGGGTATTAGCTTCCCACGCGGTTGATTATCCAATCATCCAGCCGCATCCGGGATTTGCGGAACAGGACCCGGAAGAGCTGTTTGCCGCGGTCATTCAAGCGGTCGGGGCGGTGACGGTCCGCCATGGGATTCGTCCCCAGCAGGTGAAGGCGATTGGATTGAGTGCGGCGATGCACTCGATGATGGCGCTTGACGAATCAGGACGGCCGCTCACTCGCTTAATCATCTGGGCCGACAACCGGAGCGTCGTTCAGGCGGAGCGATTGTTGAAAGAGCATCATGGACTTGATATTTACCGGCGGACGGGGACGCCAATTCATCCGATGTCCCCATTGCCGAAATTGCTTTGGCTGAAAGAGGAGGAGCCGGATGTATTCCGACAGGCGCACCGTTTCGTGTCGGTGAAAGATTATGTGCTGTATCGGCTGTACGGTGACTATGTCACCGACCATTCGCTCGCCTCAGCGACGGGCTTGTTCCGCCTCGATACGCTCGATTGGGATGAGGATGTGCTTTCACTTCTTGGCATTGGCCGCGAACGCCTGCCTCGTTTGGTTCCAGCCACGCACATTCTGCAAGGAATGAACAAAGAATGGGCCGATAAAATGGGGGTATCTCCTGATGTTCCAGTCGTCATCGGTGCGAGCGATGGCGTGCTCGCCAACATCGGTGTCGGTGCCGTGCTCCCAGGTGAGGCGGCCATTACGATCGGGACAAGCGGGGCGGTGCGGACGATTGCGACCACACCGACAACCGATGAAAAAGGCCGAACGTTTTGTTATGCGTTAACCCCTGGTTATTGGGTCGTTGGCGGGCCGACGAACAATGGCGGTATTTTGCTTCGGTGGCTGCGCGATGAGTTTGGCGCCCAAGAGCGAGAAGTGGCGAAAAAGCTTGGCGTCGATCCGTACGACTTGTTGACGAAGTATGCGGAACGCGTTTCACCCGGAGCGGAAGGATTGGTGTTTTTGCCATTTTTATCGGGCGAGCGGGCCCCATATTGGAACGCGAATGCACGCGGAACATTTTTTGGCCTTGGCCTTCACCATAAGCGCGAACATTTCATTCGTGCCGTGATGGAAGGCGTCTGCTTCAGCATCGTATCGGTGGCGCTTGCCATTCGCGACGTGACAGGACCAATGGCGGAAATCCGCGTCTCAGGCGGTTTTGCAAAATCTCCATTTTGGCGGCAAATGCTTTCTGATATGCTCGGCAAACCGCTCATCGTGCCGCAGACGCACGAGGCGTCGGCGCTGGGGGCGGCTGCGGTGGCGCTTTACGCGTTAGGCGAGCTGCCGTCGCTGGAAACGGTGAAAACGTGGATCGACACAACGACCCGCCATGAGCCGAAGGAAGAACATACGCTCATTTACGCTGAACTGTTTGATTTGTATGCCCGCTTGTATGAGCGATTGAAAGAGGAATTTGACATCATCGCTGCGTTTCAGCGGCGGAGTGGGTAAAGGGAGGAAGACTAAATCGATTTAGCTGGCTATGATCGGGCGCTAAATCGATTTAGCCCTTTCCTTCAAAGATCTGAAAACGTTTGCTTTGTTCACTAAATCGATTTATCTCAAAGATAAAGGGGGAGCTTGTGATGGAAATCGCCATTGTTGTTGCTGCTATTATCGTGTTATTATTGCTCATTACTATGGCGAAAATGCATCCGTTTGTCGCACTCATTTTAGTGTCCGTCGGCGTCGGACTGGCGATGGGCATGCCGCTTATCGCGCCGTCTCCGGAAACGCCGGGCATCATTGACTCGATCAAGGCGGGGCTTGGCAACACGCTCGGCTTTTTGGCGATCGTCTTGGCGCTCGGGACGATGCTCGGCAAAATGATGGCCGAATCAGGCGGCGCCGAGCGCATTGCGAAAACGTTGATCGACCGCTTTGGCCAAAAACGCGTCCATTGGGCGATGATGGTCGTCGCCTTTTTAGTCGGCATTCCGGTCTTTTTCCAAGTCGGGTTTGTCTTGCTTATTCCGCTCGTCTTTACGATCGCGATGGAAACGGGCATTTCACTTGTGACGATCGGCATTCCGCTTGTCGCTGGTTTGTCTGTCGTGCATGGGCTTGTCCCGCCGCACCCAGCCGCGATGGCGGCAGTCGGCATTTTTAAGGCGGATGTCGGAAAAACGATTCTTTACTCGATCATCGTCGGCTTGCCGACCGCCATTATTGCCGGTCCGCTGTATGGCAAATGGATCGGTTCGCGCCTGCACAAAACAGTGCCGGCGGAGATTGCCGAACAGCTTGTGCAGCATAAAGAAGCACGTGAGCTTCCTGGCTTTGGCAATACGCTGTTCACGATTTTGCTTCCGGTCATTTTGATGTTGATTGCCTCTGTGGCAAACGTGACGCTTGATCAAAAGTCAGAAGCGGCGAAAGTGTTGCGCTTTATCGGCGACCCGATTGTTGCGCTCTTGATCGCGACGGTTTATTCGTTCTTCAGCTTAGGCTACGCCCGCGGCTTCAACCGCGACGCTGTCTTGAAATTTGCCAACGACTGCCTCGGCCCGGTCGCGAACATCCTGCTTGTCATCGGGGCGGGCGGCGCATTCAACAAAGTGCTGCTTGATTCCGGCATCGGCGAACAAATCGCGGAAGTGGCGAAACACTCGCACTTCTCTCCGCTCCTGTTAGGCTGGGGCATTGCGGCGCTCATTCGCGTAGCGACGGGATCGGCGACCGTCTCGATGATGACCGCTGCCGGCATCGTTGCCCCCATCGCGGCTACCATGCCGGGAACGAATATGGAACTGCTTGTCTTGGCGACCGGCGCGGGTTCGTTGATCTTGTCGCACGTCAATGACTCCGGCTTCTGGATGATCAAAGAATATTTCGGCATGACGGTGAAAGAAACGCTCATGACATGGACAGTCATGGAAACGATTATTTCGGTGGTGGCGTTTGTCTTCATTTTGTTATTGAATATGGTTCTCTAGCCTTTTCCAGGCAAGACGCTCGTTTTTAGAAGAACGGGCGTCTTATTTTTATATGTCCTTTTGTTATATTTTATATTATAATTATGTAATAAAAAATGACATAAGGAGTGACGCCTGTTGATTTTTGCGAGACGTGCGGAACGAAAAATAAAGCGCGAACTGGATCAGCCTCGACGTGAGGAAACGCAGGGAGGACCGCAACAAATTGCAAGGCAAATTGTTGTGGCGGTTGATCAGCTCAAAGCAGCGATGGAACAGATGAAGATGGCGGCACTTTCGCTGAATGACATTTCCGATTCAAGCCGGAATAGTGCGGCAGAGCTGATGGACCATAGCGAGAAAACGGTGGAGTATACGGAAAAAGTGGCGAACAAAATGCGAACAATCGAGGAGGCGGCTAGGGAAATCGCTGCATCTTCGCGTGATATGTATGCGAGCAGCCAGCAGTTTTCCGAACATTGGCTGCATTCATGGAATTCATTGGAGACGTTGCAAAAAGAAATTCGAACACTGCGCTCCCACCATGAAACGTTATTGGAACAAATGGACCATCTCGTTCATCATTCGCGACGCATCAATGAAATTATATCAGCGATCGGCGAGATTTCGCAGAAAACGAAAATTTTGTCGCTCAATGCCAATATTGAGGCGGCTCGTGCGGGAGAACATGGGCGCGGGTTTGCGGTCGTCGCGCGGGAAATCGGCATGTTGGCGAATCAAACGTCGGAAGCTGTCCAGCAAACGCAAGACATTTTGTCGCTCATTCAACGCGAAATCGCAGCGACGACCGATATCGTTCGCGAAGAAACAAAGCAAATCGATGTCGAAGAAAAAGAGATGGAAGCGATTATGGCGTTCCTTCATTCGTTGCAGCGGCAGCTGAATGATATGACGGACCTCGTCTCCTCTTCTGTCCAGTCGGCGTCTGGACAGTCGGACAGTGTGAAAGAAATCGCCGGCCTGCTTGAAGAAATCGTGCAATTGAGCCGGGAAAATCAACGGTTTGTCGAGCGAGTGACTGCGGATATGAACGAACAGCACGAGAGCGTCGGACAGATTTTACGCATTAATGAAGCGCTGCAAAAGACAGCGGAGGAGCTGCAGCAAACGGTCGGACGTGATTGGATGAGAGAAACGATTTCTGTCGATGATGCGGTCGTGAAAAACACGATTCAGAAACTATCGGCTTTGCTTCAGTCAGCTCCGTTGGAACAAATGGATGAGGCCATGCATCAACGCGTGCTGGATCGATTTTTATCTGAGAATGGAGAGATTGAGGCTGTCTGGTCGAATCGTCTTGATGGGGCGTTTGTCTATTCGAATCCGCCGGCGGGCTTGGTCAACGCCAAAGTCCGGTCGTGGTTTCAGGAAGCTTGTAGAGGAACAGTGTATGTTTCCGATCCGTATGTATCGGCATTGACGAAACATCTTTGCGTCACGGTGTCCGCTCCCATTAGGGATCATAACGGTCAAATTGTCGGGGTCATTGGAGTGGATTTGTCGCTTGTGAAATGAACGCTGCCCCAAAAAGGTGCATGTGTGCCTTTTTGGGGCATGTTTTGTTTTTCGACCTGGCTGATTGGTCGGAAGATGATTGATAATAAATATAACAAAAATATGTAATAAAATATGACAAATATGTTGAGTCCGTGAAACGTGGGCCTTATACTGCTAATCAAGAACAAATCCTCAACGTGGAGAACATGCATCGCTTTTGAGGAACAAGGGAGGGATGCGCTCTTTTAGATGAACGAGGGGCAGGAATTCATCGATGTTTCAAATGAATAGGGGGAAGGGTGTGCGAATGAAACCAGCATTCATGTGGAAATTATGGCTGCTTTTATGCGTCAGTGTTTTTGCTCTTGGGGGATGTGCGGCGTCATCAGCAGTGGATCAAGCCAAAAACGAGAATCAAAATGATTCATCTTCGGCTGGCAAAGAAGGGGATGTGGTCAAAGTAGGAATCCTGCACTCGTTAAGCGGAACGATGGCCATCAGTGAAGTGTCGCTGCGCGATGCCGAGTTAATGGCCATTGAGGAAATCAATGCATCGGGCGGGCTGCTCAGCAAGAAGATTGAACCGGTTGTGGAAGATGGAGCGTCCGACTGGCCGACATTTGCCGAAAAGGCGAAAAAATTGCTGCAAAAAGATCAAGTGGCCGCCATTTTCGGCGGTTGGACATCGGCGAGCCGCAAGGCGATGCTTCCGGTTGTGGAGCAAAACAACGGGCTGCTTTGGTATCCGGTGCAATATGAAGGGATGGAGTCGTCTCCGAACATCTTTTACACTGGGGCGACGACGAATCAACAAATCGTTCCAGCGGTCAGCTGGCTCCTGAAAAACCGCGGCAAGACGTTTTTCTTGCTTGGATCGGATTACGTCTTTCCGCGGACAGCGAACAAAATCATCAAGGCCCAGTTGAAGGCCGAAGGTGGGCAAGTGGTCGGGGAAGAATATACGCCGCTCGGCCATACCGATTATAGCACCATTATCAGCAAAATCAAACAAGTGAAACCGGCTGTCGTCTTCAATACGCTCAACGGCGATAGCAATGTCGCCTTTTTCAAACAGTTGAAAGACGCTGGCATCACACCGAAAGACGTGACGGTGATGTCCGTCAGTATCGCGGAAGAAGAAATACGCGGGATCGGGCCGGATGTGTTGGCTGGTCACTTGGCTGTGTGGAACTATTTTCAGACGACCGATACACCGGAAAATAAGGCGTTTGTACAAAAGTATAAAGAAAAGTACGGGCAAGACCGCGTGACCGATGATCCGATTGAAGCGGCGTATACAGCCGTTCATTTATGGGCCGAAGCAGTGAAAAAAGCCGGCTCCTTTGATGTGGATCAAGTGAAAAAAGCGGCGGCCGGCCTTGAATACAAGGCGCCGGAAGGAACGGTGAAAATTGACGGGGAAACGCAGCATTTATGGAAAACGGTGCGCATTGGTGAAATCCAAGCGGACGGACAATTCAAAGAGTTATGGAATTCCGGTCAGCCGGTGAAGCCGGATCCGTATTTAAAAAGCTACCCATGGGGGAAAGGATTAAGTGAATAGTTGCATGGGGAGGAAGGCATGTCCTTCCTTCTTGCCCAGCGGACATGAGAGGGGGACGGCGATGTTTATTGACCAATTATTCAACGGGCTGAGCGTCGGTTCGATTTTGCTTTTGATCGCCATTGGGTTGGCGATCACCTTTGGATTGATGGGCGTCATCAATATGGCGCACGGTGAACTGATGATGGTCGGCGCGTACACAACCTACGTCATTCAACAAATCTTTGCCCATCATGCGCCGCAATCAGCGGGGATGTACTTTGTCATTGCCATTCCGTCGTCGTTTCTCATCGCTGCCTTGCTTGGGTGGGGGTTGGAAAAAAGCTTGATCCGCCATTTGTACCACCGCCCGCTGGACAGTTTGTTGGCGACATGGGGGATCAGTTTGATTTTGCAACAGACGGCCCGCCTCATCTTTGGGGCGCCCAACGTGGCGGTTGTGCCGCCAAGCTGGCTGGATGGTGGAATCCGCTTGTTTGGGGCGGTGTTTCCGTATAAACGGTTGTTTATTCTCTGTCTTGTATTGGCGATCGTGTTCTTTCTTTATATGTATTTAACGAGAACAAGAGCTGGCCGACGCATTCAGGCTGTCACCATGAACCGGCCGATGGCGGCCTGTCTCGGCATTGCCACGCAGAAAGTTGATGCATACTCGTTTGCGATCGGTTCAGGATTGGCGGGGGTGGCGGGATGTGCGTTGACCTTGCTTGGGCCGATTGGGCCGACGATCGGCACGTACTATATTGTCGATGCATTTATGGTCGTCATTTTAGGAGGAGTGGGAAAACTGGCTGGGACGCTGCTGGGAGCGTTTGGCCTCGGCTTAATCTCCACCTTTGTCGAATATTCCACAAGCGCCACCATCGCCAAAGTCATTGTGTTCGTTCTCATTATTGCGTTCTTGCAATGGAAACCGTCCGGTCTTCTTAGCTTGAGGACGCGGTCGCTCGATTGAGGGGAGGAAGCATCGTGAACAAACGTTGGGGATACTGGCTGTTTTTCGTTGCTTTGTTTTTGGCGCCATTTTATTTAACGGAGTTTCGCCTGTCTTTGCTTGGCAAATTTCTTTGCTTTGCCATCGTGGCGGTCGGCATTTCTCTCATTTGGGGATATACCGGCATTTTGAGCCTCGGCCATGGGGTGTATTTTGGATTGGGTGCTTATTGCATGGCGATGTATTTGAAGCTCGAAGCTTCGCGAGGGCATTTGCCTGATTTTATGGAGTGGAGCAGCGTGCGCGAACTGCCGTGGTTTTGGAAGCCGTTTGCGCATCCTGTCGTGGCCGTCATAGCAGCGATCGTCTTGCCTACATTGCTGGCTGCCCTATTAAGCTATTTCACGTTTAAAAATCGGATTCAAGGCGTCTATTTTTCTCTCCTTTCCCAGGCGGTTGTTGTCGTGTTTGTTACGCTGTTTATCGGCAAGCAAGAATGGACGGGTGGAACGAACGGCTTGACCAATTTTTCGACCGTGTTCGGCTTTTCGTTATCATCGCCGCTTACGCAAATTGTGTTGTATTGGCTGACAGCAGCTGTTCTTGCCCTCATTTTCGTTATGACGCGCCGTCTAACGACTGGTCGGCTAGGAAAAGTGCTCATTGCCATTCGCGACGCTGAAAATCGGGTTCGTTTTTTAGGGTTTAATCCGACCGTCTATAAAGTGTTTGTGTATAGTTTGTCAGCCGCCTTTGCCGGAGTGGCAGGCGCATTGTTTGTCCTGCAAGTCGGGCTCATTTCCCCGGAGATGATGGGGATTATTCCTTCAATCGAAATGGTGCTGTGGGCTGCTGTCGGCGGACGCCACTCGCTCATGGGCGCGATTATGGGCGCGATCGTCATGAACACGGCGAAAAGCTTTTTAAGCGAAAATTATCCAGATCTATGGCTGCTTTTGTTAGGCGCCTTGTTTGTCGTTGTTGTGCTGTTTGTTCCGAAGGGATTGGCGGGCATTTATGAATCGCTCGCTGCCGTTCGCATCAAAGAAAAAAGGGGGCATGAATGTGAAGCCCGTGTTGATGTGTCGTGACGTCGTCGTTGACTTCGATGGATTTCGCGCTTTGCAAGGCGTCGATCTCGCGGTTTACCCCCATGAAGTGCGATTTTTGATCGGTCCGAACGGAGCGGGAAAAACGACGCTGCTCGATGTCATTTGCGGGCGGACGAGAGCGACGGACGGGCGGGTGCTGTTTTTTTTCCATGACATCACGCAACGGCCGGAATATGAGATCGTGCAAATAGGCATCGCCCGGAAGTTTCAAAGCCCTTCCATTTTTCCGTTTTTGACGGTGTGGGAAAATATGGAGTTAGCCATGCGACAAGATCGGCGTCTGCGTTCCGTTTTGCGGGCGAAGTTGACTGGAGAAGAGAAAGAAATGATGGCAGCACAGCTAGAGAAAATTGGATTGCTCGATGAACGTCATCGCTTAGCGGGCTCACTGTCTCATGGCCAAAAGCAGTGGTTGGAAATCGGCATGCAGCTCATTCAGCGTCCGCAGCTCCTCCTATTGGATGAGCCGATCGCCGGCATGAGTGCGGCGGAGCGGGAGCGCACGGGGGAATGGCTCCATGAAATGGCCGAACATTGTGCGGTCATTATTGTCGAGCATGATATGGACTTTGTCCGCCGCTATTCCAAACAAGTGACAGTCATGCATGAAGGAAAAGTATTGTGCGAAGGATCGATGGATGAAGTGCAGCAAAACGAACAAGTGATCGATGTGTACCTTGGAAGGGGGAAAAACGCGTGCTGCGCCTCCGGGATGTAACGGCTGGCTATGACGGAAGTGTGGTGCTCGATCATGTTGACATGGATGTTCCTCTTGGTCGGGTGACGGCGGTGTTGGGCAGAAACGGGGTTGGAAAAACGACGTTGATGAAAACGATCATCGGGTTGATTCGCCCGATGTCAGGCGTCATCGAATGGGAGGGGGAAGATATCACGCGATGGCCGCCGGAGCGGCGGGCGCGAGCGGGGATCGGCTATGTGCCGCAAGGGAGGGAAATTTTTTCGGCGTTGACGGTGGAGGAAAATATTCTTCTCGGGCTGGAAGCGCAGGCCGAAAAAGTCCGTCCCCAGCCGACCCTTGATGAAATGTACGCGCTGTTCCCGATTTTAAAAGAGATGCGCCAGCGAAAAGGAGGAGATTTAAGCGGCGGACAGCAGCAACAGCTGGCCATTGCCCGCGCGTTGGCCGGCCGGCCGAAACTGCTCTTGCTTGATGAACCGATGGAAGGCATTCAGCCCTCGATCGTTGCGTTGATTCATGATGCGATTATGAAAATTGCCAAAGAAAAGCAGGTTGGCATCATATTGGTCGAACATAACGTGGAGCTGGCGTTTTCTTGTGCTGATCGTTTCTATATTTTGGATCGCGGCGCTGTCGTGGCGAAAGGGGATGTCGATGGGGCTGATTTGACTTATATTCAATCGTTTCTTGCTGTTTAAGCAGCAGACAGCGGTGTTAGCGAATGAGAGATTTTTTGAACCTGCGAGTATAGGCGGGAGCATTCAAGAGGGGGGAAGAGATGAGTGAAACTGACTCCGCGTGAACAGGAAAAGCTGCTGATCGTCGTTGCCGCTGATTTGGCGCGCCGCCGGAAAGAGCGGGGCTTGAAGCTAAATTATCCGGAAGCGGTGGCGCTCATTACGTATGAACTGATGGAAGGAGCCCGCGACGGGCGGACGGTGGCGGAGTTGATGCAATACGGCGCAACGATTTTGACGCGCGATGATGTGATGGAAGGCGTCGCTGACATGATCGACGAGATTCAAGTCGAGGCGACGTTTCCGGACGGCACGAAACTCGTCACGGTCCACCAGCCGATCCGGTCGTAATAGCGCCGGCCGATTCCGATGAAGGTGGATAAAGGAGTGATCTTATGATCCCAGGAGAATACCGATTGCGCGACGAACCGATTGTGTGCAACCGGCAAAAGCCGGTTACGAAGCTGACGGTCATAAACCGCGGCGACCGCCCGGTGCAGGTCGGTTCCCATTTTCACTTTTTTGAAGTCAATTCGTTTCTCGAATTTGACCGACAGGCCGCATACGGAAAACATTTGAACATCCCAGCCGGGACAGCGGTCCGTTTTGAACCCGGGGATGTGAAGCAAGTGGAGCTCGTCCCGTTCTCCGGCAAGCGCCGGGTGTACGGACTAAACAATATGGTCAACGGTCCGCTTGATGACAACGGGAAGGAGGGAGCAAGAGAATGAGTTTTTCCATGTCAAGACGGCAATACGCGGATATGTTTGGACCGACGACCGGGGACTGCATCCGGTTGGCGGACACAGACTTATGGATTGAAATTGAGCATGACTATACCGTTTACGGCGATGAAGTGAAATTCGGCGGCGGGAAGGTGATTCGCGACGGGATGGGGCAGCATCCGCTCGCTGTCCGCGACGAAGCGGTCGATTTAGTGTTGACGAACGCCGTCATCGTTGATTACACCGGCATTTACAAAGCCGATATCGGGGTCAAAGATGGAAACATCGCCGCCATCGGCAAGGCGGGGAATCCGCTGTTAATGGACGGCGTCAATATTGTCATCGGCGCCTCAACGGAAGTGATCGCGGCCGAAGGGAAAATCGTGACCGCTGGAGGAGTGGATGCCCATATCCATTTCATTTGCCCGCAGCAAATCGAAACCGCCCTGTCATCCGGCATTACGACGATGATTGGCGGCGGGACCGGGCCGGCGACCGGAACGAATGCCACGACGTGCACGCCGGGAGAGTGGAATATTTACCGGATGCTTGAAGCCGCCGAAGCGTTCCCAATGAATCTTGGGTTTTTAGGAAAAGGCAACGCGTCGGCGAAAGAGCCGATCGCGGAGCAAGTGCGCGCGGGCGCGGTGGGACTTAAGCTTCATGAAGACTGGGGAACGACGGCGGCAGCGATTGATGCGTGCTTGCAAGTGGCTGATGAGTACGATGTGCAAGTCGCCATTCATACCGATACGTTGAATGAAGGCGGGTTTGTCGAGCATACACTGAAGGCCATTAACGGACGTGTCATCCATACATACCATACGGAAGGGGCGGGAGGCGGACATGCGCCCGATATTATGAAAGTCGCCAGCTTCCCGAACATTTTGCCTTCTTCCACGAACCCGACGCGGCCGTATACGAAAAACACGCTCGATGAGCATTTAGATATGTTAATGGTGTGTCATCATTTAGATCCGTCCGTTCCAGAAGACATTGCCTTTGCTGATTCGCGCATCCGCAAAGAAACGATCGCGGCAGAAGACATTTTGCACGACATCGGCGCCTTCAGCATGATCAGTTCCGACTCGCAAGCGATGGGACGGGTCGGTGAAGTCATTTTACGTACGTGGCAAACGGCCGACAAAATGAAAAAACAGTTTGGCCGCTTGCCGGAGGAAACGGGGCGAGGCGATAATGTCCGCGTCAAACGGTACGTAGCCAAATATACGATCAACCCGGCTATCACTCATGGCATCGCGGAGTATGTCGGGTCAGTCGAAGTCGGAAAATTCGCAGATTTGGTCGTTTGGCATCCCGCTTTTTTCGGGGTCAAGCCTGAGCTCGTCATCAAAGGCGGGATGATCGCCTACAGCGTGATGGGCGACCCGAACGCCAGCATTCCGACGCCGCAGCCCGCTCTGTACCGCCCGATGTTCGCCAACTATGGCGCCGCCGTCGCGAAAACGTCCATTACGTTTTTGTCCAAAGCGGCGTTCGAATGCGGCGTCCCTGACAAACTGCGATTGCACAAAATCGTCAAACCGGTTGGAAACATTCGTTCGTTAACGAAACACGATATGGTGTTCAACAACGCCATGCCTCAAATCGATGTCGATCCGCAAACGTATGAAGTGAAGGTCGATGGGCGGCTCATCACGTGCGAACCGGCTGAAGTTGTGGCCATGGCGCAACGATATTTTCTGTTTTGAGGTGATGATGATGATTGTAGAAACGGTTATCGGCAACATTCGAGCTCTTTCTTCTCTCCCCCCGCACATCGAACGGGTGTACATGCCAAGCGATGATTTAGTAAAACGAATTCAGCGGGTGGTGACCGACCATGGGAGGGAGATTGGCATTCGCTTGAAAGAAGCGAAAGAATTGGTAGACGGAGATGTGTTATGGATGGATGAGCATAATGCCATTGTCGTATCCGTTCTTCCCGATGATTTGCTTGTCATCCAGCCTGTTTCCATGAAACAAATGGGGGAGATTGCTCATCAGCTCGGCAACCGCCACTTGCCCGCCCAATTCGAGGAAGGGGAAATGCTCGTCCAATACGACTATTTAGTCGAAGAGCTGCTCCAGCAACTCGGCATCCCGTACAAGAGGGAAAAACGGAAAGTAAAACAAGCGTTCCGCCATATCGGGCATCGCCATGACTGACCAACAGTTGTTGTGGCTGCTGCAGCTCTCCGATTCGAATTTTCCGTCTGGAGCATTTTCCCATTCCTTTGGGTTTGAAACATACATGTACAATGAACAAATTTGCGATGCCAAAACGTTTGGCGATGTGCTTGTCGCTTATATTCAGACCCAGCTGACGTATACGGATGGATTGGCGTGCCGGATCGCCTATGAGCAGTTGGAAGTCGACCGTATGGAAGGACTGCGGCGGCTGAACGACACGCTGTTTGCTCTCTGCTTGGCGAAGGAAACGCGAGAAGGAACGAGAATGATTGGGGGGCGCTTATGGAAACTGTGCCGCGACATTTACGGAGTCGATGAATTGGATGAGATCGTGCAAACGACGCGGTCCATTCATCCGGCCATTGTGTTTGCGGCGGTTGGCCGCAAAATCGGAGCAGCCAAACAAACGACGGTGCTGACGTATTTGTTTGCTTCCGTACAAACGATGGTGCAAAACGCGGTCCGCGGCATCCCCCTCGGTCAAACGGACGGGCAAAAGCTTCTTGTCATGGTGCAGCCATATTTGATTCATGCCGCAAGCATCATCGAGACGCTCGACGAAGAGGAGCTCGGAGCGGCAGCCGTTGGTCTGGAAATTGCACAAATGCAGCATGAACGTCTTCCTGTTCGATTGTTTATGTCGTAAATCTTGTTTGACGTGGAACGAAAGAAGGACAGAGAAGGGAGAATCCAGAATGGAACCGGTACGAATCGGCATCGGCGGCCCGGTCGGCGCCGGCAAAACGATGCTTGTCGAGAAGCTGACGCGGGCGATGCATCGCCGCTTTAGCATCGCGGTCATTACGAATGATATTTATACAAAAGAAGATGCCCAATTTTTAATCAAACACAGCGTTCTGCCGGAAGATCGGATTATCGGCGTCGAAACGGGCGGGTGCCCGCATACGGCCATTCGCGAAGACGCATCAATGAATTTTGCGGCCATTGATGAACTGAAACGGCGCCATCCAGATGTGGAACTCATTTTGATCGAGAGCGGCGGCGATAACTTGGCGGCGACCTTCAGCCCGGAGTTGGTCGATTTCTCCATTTATGTCATCGACGTCGCCCAAGGGGAGAAAATTCCGCGCAAAGGCGGGCAAGGGATGATTAAGTCGGATTTGCTCGTGATCAACAAAATCGACCTTGCCCCTTACGTCGGCGCCAGTCTGGAAGTGATGGAACGGGACGCCAAAGCAGCGCGAGGGGCGAAGCCGGTCATTTTTACGAATTTAAAAGAAGAGATTGGTCTTTTTGACGTTGTGGATTGGATCGAAAAACAGGTGCTGCTGGCAGGGCTGGAAGAATGAGCTGGACGGGGCGTTTGCGATGTACAGCGGTCGTGAAAAACGGCCGCACCGTCATTTTGGACAACTATAGTGAAGGGGCGCTGAAACTGATGCGTCCTGTTTACCTCGACCCGGCTCATCCGACGTTATATCTTGTCCACGTGGGCGGCGGGTATGTCGATGGGGATTCATATGATATGGAAATCTTCCTCGAGCCCAGCGCCCGGTTGATGGTGACGACCCAGTCGGCGGCGAAAATCTACAAAACTCCTTCAACGCCTGTAAGGCAGTATACACGATTGTCACTTGGGGAGCAAAGCGTACTTGAATATTTCCCCGACCCGACGATCGCCTATGAGCATGCGCGCTTTTATCAAGAAACGACGGTGTACATCACGCCAAGCTCCACGTTCGTTTATGGCGAAATCATCACACCTGGATGGTCGGAAAGCGGCGAGCTGTTCCGCTATGATTGGATTCGCTCGAAACTGAAGGTGTATCAAGACGAGGCGCTCGTTCTGTTTGATCATCTGTACTTGGACTCGCGGCAGCACTTAACGAGCATGCTGCAGCTCGGCGGCTACACGCATGTCGGATCATTCGTGGCTCTTTCTCCGTTTATCACAAAGGAAGTGTTAGAACAGTTCAACCAGTTCATGGAAGAGATGCCGCAAGAGGTTCGCTGCGGTTTTTCAGCGGCGGCCGTTCCAGGCTTTTCTGTACGTATATTGGCGTATGAAACATCGGTCATCGAAGCGATATTCCAACGCGTCCAACAGTTCATTCGCCAACAATGCGGTGAGAAAGCGCCAGTCTGCTGGAGGAAATATTGAGAAGGGAAAGGATGAAGACAATGGGATCGATATGGCCTGTGCTCTTGTTTGGATTGTTGCTAGGAATGAAGCATGCGACGGAACCGGATCACGTCATTGCCGTTTCGACCATTGCCAGCCGGACGAAAAAACTGTCCCTTTCATCGCTGGCCGGCATGTTTTGGGGAATCGGCCATACGTTGACGCTGCTTGTCGTCGGGATGGCGATGATCGCCTTTGAGCGGCAAATTCCTGAACAGATTGCTTCTTATCTTGAAATGGGCGTCGGCATCATGATCGTTATTCTAGGAATTGCTAGTTTCCGTTCGACAATGAGGCTGGATCATCGTCACCAAGGCGATATTCATCATTTGCATGTGAAATCGACATTGATCGGCATCGTCCACGGTTTAGCCGGCAGCGCAGGAATGGTGTTGTTGACGATGACGACGGTCAAAGGAACTTGGATGGCTCTTGCTTTTATTTTGATTTTTGGCCTAGGAACGGTCATCGGCATGATGCTGTTCACGACGTTTCTCGGGATTCCGTTTGTTTGGATGAAAGCGAAACAGCAAGTCATGAATCAATGGATCGTGAAAACCGTCTCCCTCATCAGCATCGCCTATGGGGTCTATTACATGTATCATATCGCCGCCGAAATTTGACGCTCCTCGCGGCTGGCGTCATAGGTGGAGGGTTGTTCAAAACAAAGAAGCACCGGTCTTGGGAGAAGGCCGGTGCTTCTTTTTCGATGCGGCGTCATCATCACCTCGTGTCACACCAGTGGTTTGACCAGCAACAACTCATCTCGAATAGGAATGCCGTCAGGACTTGTTTTCGGAATGTTTGGCTTGATTTGTCGCGCCTTGTCGACAGCGTTGGGAAAGACGTTCACAATTTGATAGCCGCGCTTTTGATAGAAACGAAGGGCATGCAAGTTGTCGTTGGTAGTGATCAGTTGAACAGCCGTGCACCTTTGTTGTCTCGCCCATGCCTCTGCCTCATGCAAAAGGGCGCTGCCGATGCCGCGGTTTTCCATTATGCTGTCTAGCGAGATGATCTCGCATTCGTTTCCGCAAATCACAAACGTAATGAGCCCGACGATCCGAGATCCATTCTCAACAGCCGCAAATCCATCCAGCTCGCTGCAGGTATAGATGCCGGTCGAGACAACCATTTGCGGACTTCCCCAATGGTCGTTGAAAAATTGGTTGACGATGGCGCGGTCCAACTGTTTGGTTGGAACGATGTTCAAGGCGCTCCTCCTCCTTTGTGCAGATGATGATTTTCACCCCAATGCATAAGACGTTCACTTCCGTGCGTGAGTTTGACACTCCGCACGCCTAAAGGCGTGGGATTCTTGGGTCGTTCGCGTCCTCATCCATTTCTGGTTCGGACAACGCCCAAATTCAGGGGTGTGTCATCACCCCGTCCCATCGGGTTAGGATGTACCCCAATGGGCGGCGCACCTGTGACCAGTGCGCTAGGTTAGACGGGGCTCGCTTTCATCCCACCCCTCAAGGAGTGGGCTTTTTCGCTCGCTGATCTGTAACAGGGGATGTCCACATCCGTCCTCCTCTTGTGTCAAAGGGCAGAGTCTTTTTGCATCATGGCTCGTTGAAACGATTGAAAAACAGCGAAGGAAATGAATGTTAGCACAATCCCTGACATATATGGCAAACTGGACTTTAAGGTGAACAACCAGCCGGCGATCGCCGGACCGCCGATGCGGCCGAGCGAATCGAACGATGATAAGACGCCTGTTGCGCTTCCTTGGCCGTCCGCCGTATATTTCGTCAACAACGCGGAGACGCACGGGCGGATGATGCCGTTTCCAATGCCGAAAATCGTTAAATAGAGCGCGGCTGTCCAAAAGCTGTGAACGAATAAAATGAGAAAAAAGCCAACTGCTGACAAGAACAGCCCGACACGAATGACAGCTCCTTCCCCGAATGAGCGGATCAGTTTTCCAAGCAACCCTCCTTGGACGATGGCCCCTGCAAGCCCCATGATCATAAAGATGTAGCCAAGTTCCGTCGACGAAAGCCCCGCTCGTTCAGCGGCAAAATAGGCGAACGTCGCTTCAAGTCCGGCGAGGGAAAACGTTGTGATCAGCTGCAGTAAGTATAGGCGCGCTACAGGCCCTTGGAGGGCGGCCGCAAGCGATGGCCGCTTTGTTCGTATATTCATTCGTTTTTCTCTCGGAAGCGACTCATGCAAGAAAACGAAAACGAATAGAGCGGTCAAGAGCGCCAAGCTGCCTGCCATCCAAAACGGAGCGGTTAAGCTCGCTTTCGAGAACACGCCGCCGATCCCCGGTCCGAAAATGAATCCAAGCCCAACGGCCGCTCCGATCATCCCCATTCCTTTGCCCCGGTCTTCTTCCGTTGTCACATCTGCGACGTACGCCATAGCGGCCGGCATCGTGGCCGCCGATAGACATCCGCCGATGATGCGAGCGGCAAACAACATCCAAAGTTTTGTCGCGACGGCGAGCAAGAAAAACGAAAGGGCCAAACCGAAAATGCCGACAAGCAGCATCGGCTTTCGTCCATAGCGGTCCGATAAATTCCCCCACATCGGCGCAAATAAAAATTGCATGAGCGAATAAACGGCCATCAACCAGCCGAGTTGTGTCGGGGAAGCGCCGATTTTTTCTGCGTAAAATGGAAGGACAGGGATAATGATGCCAAACCCGGCCATGACCAAAAACATCACAAGAAACAAAAGCGATAAATCACGGCGATTGCCCATGATCATCATCTCCACGATATGGTTTGCCTCTTTCATCATAATGGAAAGACAGGCGTTTTTCAAAGCAGATCGCACCTTGCTTGGCCGTTCCGACGAGGCTGGGGATCACTCCTGAATGTCGCCCACAAACCATTTTCCTTCCTCCCCATTGACAATGGAAGCGGTTTTCGCGAGACTGGAGGTAAACGGTTCGACAAACAATGAAGCGGACTTTGGACCGGCATCCGCCTAGGGTGCGAAACGACAAACACGCATGGGAGAGAATGGTGCATGATGACCAAAAACGAAATCCAAAAGTGGATAAAGGAATTCCCGCTGCTTAAAACGATCATGGCGGCCGAAGAGGTGTTTTGGCGCAATCCAAAATATCACGCGTTTGCGCAAGCTATTCGAACGATTCCTTTACGCGAACGCGATGTCAAGGAGGCGGAAGAACGATTGCGCCGCTTTGCCCCCTACATCGCGAAAGTTTTTCCCGAGACGCGGCCGGCCTATGGCATCATCGAATCCCCTTTAGTCCGGATTCCGAACATGCAACGGCGTTTGGAAAAGATGTTTCAGACCAACATCGAGGGGGAGCTGTTGCTAAAATGCGACAGCCATCTCCCGATTTCCGGGTCGATCAAGGCGCGTGGGGGCATTTACGAAGTGTTGAAACACGCGGAAGATCTTGCGCTCGCAAACGGTATGATCGCCATAGGAGAGGACTATGCGGTCATGGCCAGCGAAGAATTCCGGCAGTTCTTTTCCCGCTATTCGCTTGTCGCCGGCTCGACAGGAAACTTGGGCTTGAGCATCGGCATCATCGGAGCGCAGCTCGGGTTCCACGTCACCGTCCATATGTCAGCGGATGCTAAACAATGGAAGAAAGATTTGTTGCGAAGCAAAGGGGTGACGGTGGTCGAACATCTCACCGACTACAGCAAAGTGGTAGAAGAGGCGAGAAGGCAATCGGCCCGCGACCCGAAATCGTATTTTATCGATGATGAAAACTCGGTCCATCTGTTTTTAGGATACGCGGTGGCGGCGTTCAGGCTGAAACAACAGTTGGAGGAGAGAAACATCGCCGTTGATGAAGATCATCCGCTGTTTGTGTACCTTCCTTGCGGCGTCGGCGGCGGTCCGGGCGGGGTGACGTTTGGCTTGAAACTCGTATATGGGGATCATGTGCATTGCTTTTTCGCCGAGCCGACGCATTCGCCTTGCATGCTGCTTGGGTTGATGACAGGAGAGCACGACCGCGTGTCCGTGCAAGACTTTGGCCTCGACAACAAAACGGAAGCGGACGGATTGGCGGTCGGCCGCCCGTCGGGGTTGGTCGGAAACATGCTTGAGAACGTCATCAATGGCGTCTATACGGTCGATGACCAAACGCTTTACCGCCTGCTTGCGGCTATGGCGGATACAGAGGCAATCCGCCTCGAGCCTTCCGCATTGGCCGGGGTGGCGGGGCCTGCCCGGCTGTTTCACGATTCGGCGGGGCAAGCGTATTTAGAGAAAAACGATTTAAGGGGAAAAATAAAACAAGCCACCCATATTTGCTGGGCGACGGGCGGAAGCATGGTGCCAAAGGATGTGATGGAGGCCTATTATCGAGAGGGCGTGCGCATCGAAACCATGACAGGGAACCGTTTTTCCGAAGGGCGATAAGATCCCGCCATTCCATGGGGGGTGAAACGAATGCATGAAGTGTTGGAGGGATTCGATGAAAACGGAAAAAGAAAAGATGTTGGCGGGACACTTGTACAACCCTGCCGATTTGGAGCTCGTCAAAGAACGGGAGCGGGCGCGGCGGCTCGTTCGCCTGTATAACGAAACGTTGGAAACGGAGTATGACAAACGGACCGGGCTGCTCAAAGAATTGTTCGGTTCGACAGGGGAACGGCTGTTCATCGAGCCGAACTTCCGTTGCGACTACGGCTACAACATTCACGTCGGCGAAAACTTTTTCATGAATTTTGACGGAGTGATTTTGGATGTATGCGAAGTGCGAATCGGCGACCATTGTTTCATCGGTCCGGGTGTGCACATTTATACGGCGACCCATCCGCTCGATCCGCACGAACGAAATTCCGGGTTGGAGTACGGAAAACCGGTTGTGATCGGCCATAACGTCTGGATCGGCGGGCGGGCTGTCATCAACCCGGGCGTCACGATCGGCGACAACGCTGTCATCGCCTCAGGGGCGGTTGTGACAAAAGATGTCCCCGCCAACGCGGTCGTTGGCGGAAACCCGGCGAAAGTGATCAAATGGCTCAAATAGCCCAAGGCCGCGCCCCGCGCAAAGCATGTGCGGGGCGTTTGGTTGCATCATCCTTCTTTGTTACGCCCACTGCACTGCCACCGCCCGAACAGGCGAACCGTCGCAGCTAGGCAAGGAAAGAGGGAGGGCAATAATATACGGGTCATCAAAATCGATTCGCTCGAAGTTCACGAAATTTTCTCCGATCACCCCGTTGGCGCCAAGAATAAGTTCGTGGGCGCGGAACGACGAGCCGTCCGGCGGGTCGATGTTGAGCGCGTCGATGAAAAACGTCCGCACGCCTCGCTCCAGCATCGCTTCAATCACCTCCGGCGTAACGTACGGATGGGAAAAATACCGCTTTGTTCCGGCGTATTGCGACCAGCCGGTATGAAACAACACAATGGTTCCCGGCGACAGCTTAGGGATATACGGAGCGGCATCGGCCATCGTCACCGCTTCGCCTTCCGCTTTTCCGGTGGCATTGATCACGACGCCGCGGCCAAGAAAATACGTGAGCGGCACGTCATCGAGCCGCCAACCGTGTTCGTAAAAGTGAAACGGCGCATCCACATGCGTGCCGCTGTGCGACCCAAGCACCAAGCGGCTGACGTGATAGCCGTCTTGGGCGAACGTCGCCGCCGGTTCGATTTTCGGCTTCGGATCCCCCGGGTACACCGGAGTTTGGGCCGTGATCGGCATGGTGAGGTCGATGAGTGTTTTGATGTTCATTTCCAAATCTCCTTCTACACTATTTTTGGCTGCTTTTATCATACAACAAAAACATAGGAGAAGGAGGAATTAGAAAGCCATCATCATGCCTTGCGGGGCTGAACGGTTAGCTGAGGAAATGTTGCGCCGAACGTTGGGCGGCCGGTGACCAAGGGCTATGTTGCTTGTCTTTCCGCGAACAGGGGCAAGCAGTTTGACGGCAAACCGAGCGACGGAGTGTTATCATAGAGAGGGGAGGGGAACGTCACCCGTAACGAGAGAGGCGAATGATGGCGCTGCATGGCAACGGACGGCTTTCGTAAACAAAGGACAAGTGGAAGGATTTTCACGCGCGATGGCGAATGAAACAAATAAACAGGGCATGCGGGACATATACTGAAGGGGAAAATTTCGGCCGCGTGCTTAAAAGAAGGGAAGGGTGAAAAGATGTCAATCGCGGTGCAGAAACAGAAGCTATACATCAACGGCGAATGGCGGGAAGCGAAGTCTTACACTGAACTGAAATCACCGTATTCACGCGAGACGATTGCCGAAATCCCAGCAGCAACGGAACAAGAAGTGGATGAAGCGATCGCTGCAGCGTACGCGAAGCGGCAGACAATGGCCGCCATGCCGGCCTATGAGCGGGCAGCGATTTTAGAACGGGTCGTCGAGCAGCTGAAAGAGCGGCAAGAAGAGGCAGCGAAGCTGATCGCGCTGGAAGCAGCCAAACCGATTACGACGGCGAAAGGAGAAGTCGCCCGCACGATTCAGACGTATAAATTTGCCGCCGAAGAAGCGAAGCGCGTCCATGGGGAAACGTTGCCGCTTGACGCGGCGCCGGGTGGGGAAAATCGCATCGCCATGACCGTTCGTGAACCGATCGGCGTCATCGGGGCGATCACCCCATTTAACTTCCCGATGAACTTAGTCGCCCATAAACTTGGGCCGGCTATCGCTTCAGGCAATACCGTTGTGTTGAAACCGGCTAGCCAAACACCGCTGTCGGCCTACTTTATCGCCGAGCTATTTGAGAAAGCGGGCTTGCCGAAAGGGGCGCTCAACGTCGTCACCGGAAGCGGCCGAACGGTCGGCGATGCAATCGTCACCGACCCGCGCATCAGTATGATTACGTTCACCGGCAGCCCGGAAGTGGGCATCGCGATCCGCAATAAAGCGGGCTTAAAGCGGGTTACGTTGGAACTTGGCTCAAACTCAGCCGTGATCGTCGACGAGCAGGTCGATCTGAATCGCGTCATCCCGCGTTGCGTATTTGGTGCTTTCACGTTCCAAGGGCAAGTGTGCATTTCGCTTCAGCGCATCTATGTCCATGAAAATCGCTATGATGAGTTCGTCGAAAAATTCGTCGCCGAAGCGAAGCGGTTAAAAACGGGAGATCCGCTTGATCCAGCGACCGATGTGTCGGCATTAATCACGCCAGGCGATGTCGATCGGGCGCTCTCTTGGATTGAGGAAGCGAAACAAGGCGGCGCAAATGTCGTTCTTGGCGGTGAGCGTGACGGCAACATTCTGCTTCCGACGGTCATTGTCGATGCCAAACCGACAATGAAAGTGTCATGTCAAGAAGTGTTTGCTCCGATCGTTTTGATCAACCGCATTCGCTCGATCGACGAGGCGATTGCGCTTGTCAATGACTCGCGCTACGGTTTGCAGGCGGGCATCTACACGGATAATGTTCATACCGCGTGGAAAGCGGCAAAACAGTTGCACGTTGGCGGCGTGTTGATCAACGACATCCCGACATTTCGCGTCGATCACATGCCGTATGGCGGCGTAAAGGAAAGCGGATTTGGCCGCGAAGGGATTCGCTATGCGATCGAGGAAATGACGGAGTTGAAATTGATTATTTTTAACCAGAATTAAGCGGGATGAGAAGAGATTGGAGTAAAGTTTGTTCCTAAAATTCTAGAAGAATAGTTGCGCAGCCTTGGAGAGAGTGGCACTCCAAGGCTGTATGTTTAAGCGTGCTTTTCCAAAATATATCCCCAACGGTTCGAGGCGAGAGCAGACAGGTGGTATTTATGCTCGAGCTGTTTGCTGAACCATGCTTTTTTCACGAGAAGCAGGCTTCGGCTTGTATGCAAGAACGTTTTCAGCCCTCCGTGCCGAGGTTTGAGGTCATTCGCAAGCTCTGCTGTCAAGACCGCATTTTGCGGCCAGCGACCCTTCTCGTGCAACGGATGGTACATAAACAGTTCGTATCCATGAACAGGCATTTGGGCGGTCTGCTGAAGCAATGCCAGTTCGAAATTTGGCTTGGGATGATGGATATAATGTTGAACGTTTCGTAAAACGATGCGACGAACAACAGTCCAGTCAGCAACACTCCCCGCGCTCCCCACGTTCCTTTTCTCCATAATTGACTTGCGCAAATGCCATCAACATGCAAAGCGGCGGATAGACAGGGAGGATGTACCATCTGATTTTCGTCTTAGCTATGGTAAACATGAGAAGCGGGACGCAAATCCAAAGCAAAATCCCGATCACATCTTCTTTCAATCGATGGTCTGTTCCTTCAAACGCTAAAAGACGAACGCCTTGCATGTAACTGATGACCATGATTCCGACCAAGAGCGCCAGCCACCAAAAGAAAAAATGAACAAGAATGATGCCGTAGTAGGTTTCATCGCCGATATGACCTTCAATGGGCCGAGTGGAGCGCAACAACAAGTCATATCCGATCATTTGTTTAAAAAAACTGAATCCATCATAGTGATAGCGGGCAAAAGCCCAAGCGAGCACAGGAACAACGAAGGTGAGCGCTGCCCTCCACCATGCGCGCCAGCGTCCTGACTCCCACTGCCTAGTGATGAGAAAATATAAGACCATGATCAACAGAATGTTCCCCGCATGCCAACTTTTCGTTAAAAAAGCAAGTGAACAGGCAAGGCCCGCTGCATACAACCATCGCGTCTGCCGTCTGGCGGCCAGCAAAGAAAGGATGGATAACGTAAAGAAGAATACAAAGAGCGAATCCGCATCTCCTGTGCGAGCGCAATGGTTGAGAAGATATTGGGTGCTAAGTAGACAAGGCAAGCAATGAGACGATCGCGGCCATGCTTCCAAACCGTTTTTTCACAAATAGCGCAATGGCAACGGCCGTGAGCGTAGCGCAAATGCCAGACATCAGCCGCAAACCAAGCGCGTTCATCCCAACGAGTTTATAGCCAATCATGATCGCCCAGTAGCTAACAGGAGGCTTTAAATTCCAGTAATCAGGATGCCCAAGGTATGTGTTGACGATCAAGTTTCCATGCCTCAGCATTTCGTATGCATTGACGCCATGACGCGCTTCGTCCCAGCTTGAAATCGGGAATGTTCCTAGATGATAAAAGACGTTGTAGACCATCATCGAGAAGATCAACGCCGCCGCTGCATAAAACGAGATGTTTCGTACACTTGGATTTCTCATGCGATCCACTCCTTTATCGGCACGCTGTGCTTCGAAAAAAAGCAACACCGACATAGAAGCTATTACAAGTAGATGAAGATGTCAAGCATGGATGTGTTGGAGAACATGATATTTTTGCCGCCAACAAGGAAAAAACAATCTTCATGGCGAATGAAAAGAAATGAATCATCATTCAGAGGAGGAGAGCCATGGAAACGGTTGTGCTGACATTTGACCAAAACAAAGCGATATTGGAACTGAACCGCCCGCAGGCGTTAAATGCTATGGATGTGCAAATGCTAACGGAACTCGTCGACGCGCTGCGGAAAATCAAGGAAAGTGATGCTTCCGTTGTCGTCATCCGCGGCAAAGGGAGAGGATTTTCTGCGGGTGGCGACATTAAGACAATGCTGGCGGTTGATGACCCGAGCCAATTTCAAACCGTGATGAAAACGATTCAGGAGATGATCATGCTCTTGTATACGATGCCGAAAATCACCGTTTCGCTCATCCATGGCCCAGCGGCCGGCCTTGGGTTCAGCTTTGCCTTGGCGAGCGATTACCTCATCGCCACGAAAGAAGCGCGCTTGGCGATGAATTTCATCGGCATCGGCCTCATCCCAGACGGCGGCGGGCATTTCTTCTTGGCCCAGCGGGTCGGCACGGCGAAAGCCAAACAGATCATTTGGGAAGGAAAACCGATGAGCGCGGACGAAGCGCAGCAGCTCGGGCTGATTGACTTCATCGTCGAAGATGAACAACAGGCGGAACAAGCAATCGCTTCCTTGCAAGAAAAACCGCTTCAAGCCATGATCGCCACGAAAATGTTGTACGTCGAACAAACAAAAGAAGATTTGCTTCGCGTGCTCGAACTCGAAACCGACGCCCAACAGCGCATGCGGCAAACCGAAGACCACCGCGAAGGCGTCCGCGCCTTTTTAGAAAAGCGGAAGCCGGTGTTTCGGGGGAGGTAGGAGAAATGACAATATTTTTGCTTAAAACCGGTCAATCTAGGCCGGTTTTTATATGGGTTTCATTTATTACGAAATCGAAAAAATCATTGAAAGAAAGTGGAAAAAGGATTAGAATAACATTAAAGAGAGCAAGCGCTTTACCTAACGAGCTTGACTACAATAGATGGAGAGAATGATGAGCGATGAAAGTAACCATTTACGATGTAGCAAAAAAAGCGGGTGTATCCATTTCAACGGTATCAAGGGTGCTCAATAATACCGGGCGCATTAGTGAAAGAACGAGAAAAAGAGTCCTTCGGGTAATGGAAGAGCTGCATTATCAACCGAGCATGGTCGCCTCGGCGTTGACTGGGAAGCGGACAAGAACGATTGGCCTTGTCATCCCTGACGTAGCAAACCCATTTTTTTCTGAAATCGCTAGGAAAGTGGAAGATCGGGGGAGAGAACAGGGATTTAACGTTCTGATGTGCAATACGGATAACAACCCGGAGACGGAAGAAATGTATCTTTCTTTATTGCGCCAAAAAAGCGTGGATGGCATCATTATCGGAACCACAACGAACAATTATACAATGATCAAAGAGCTGTTGGAAGAGAATTTCCCTTTGGTTTTTATTGCCCAAGACATCCCGGAGCTGGCCATTAACGTGGTGAGAGTTGATGATTTTTTAGGGGGATATCAGGCTGTCTCGCATCTTGTTTCCCTAGGACATCAACAGATCGCGATCATGCTTGGGAATTTAAGTCGCACAAGCGATAAATACAGGCTGCAGGCCTATCAGCAGGTGCTTCAAGAGAACGGCTTGAAATGCGAAGAATCTTGGATTGTATATACGGACTATTCGATGGCTGATGGAAAAAGGGCGGCGATGGAGCTGTTGCAGTCGACCCCAAGGCCGACAGCGATTTTTGCCTGTTTTGATTCTCTTGCCGTTGGCATTTATCAGGCGGCCAAAGAGTTGGGACTCCGCATTCCCGATGATCTGTCAGTGGTTGGATTTGATAATACGATTTTATCGGCCATTATCGACCCGCCGTTGACGACAGTCGCCCAACCTATTGAAGAAATGGGAAGGCAAGCGGTTGACCTGCTAATTGCCCAAATTGAAGAGACCAATCATACGAAACAGCGGATCATTTTGCCGCCTCATCTAGTGGTAAGGAAATCGGCCTGTCATATCGCTAAAGTGAAATCGTAAGGATGTGAGCAGATTGTTTTTATGGAATAATAGATGTTACCGGAGAAAACGTTAAATTTAATGAGAAGAACAGCTGTAAATAGCTGTTCTTTTATTTTTTAATAAAAATTCTATAAATTTAGAAAAAAATACTTGATAAAATAATAGGTTGAGGGTAAAATAAAAAACAAAAGGAAAGCGCTTGCTCAAAAAAGTTCGATGGAGATTAGATTGCACTATTATTAATGGACATAATAACCATTGTTTTCGATGTATTAGAAAGCGCTTCCCTGCTACAACGGAGATGAGGAGGAGAAAATAATGACTCGGGTGAAAGTAGGGATTTTGGGAGCCGGAGGGATTGCCAAGGTACATACGTCGATCCTAAAGAAAGATGAGCGGGTTCAAATTATTGGGGTAGCGGATATTGTGGAAGAAAGAGCCGCTTCATTGGCGAAGGAAGCCGGGGAAGCAAAAGCGGTCAAAAGCCTCGAGGAATTATTTGATCTTGGTGTAGATGCTGTTTACGTGACGACGCCAAACACGATGCATGTTGAGCCGGTACTAAAATGTCTGGAAAACAATGTGCATGTGTTCTCAGAAAAACCGATGGCGACTTCTTTGGAGGGGGCAGAGCAGATCAGGCAAGCGGCTGAACGATCAAAGGCGATTTACAACTTGGGAATGAACCGCCGGTATGCGTCGGTGTATAAAAGAGTCAAGGAATTGGTTGATTCCGGGGAGGTAACCCCCTATTTGGCTCATGTAAAAATGAACCGCGGCGAACTGTTAAATCCTCCTTGGACGGCAAACCCGAAGGTGACGGGAGGCTTCTTGTATGAAACTCCTTTCCATTTGATGGATCTATGCCGTTATTTATTTGGTGAAGTACAAACGGTTTACTGCGAAGCAAAACAAAACATTTCGACAGAGGAATTAGATACATTCGCGATTATGATGACATTTGTCTCGGGGACGATCGTCAATTTTGTGACGTATGCTCATGCTGGATGGAGCTTTCCGTTTGAGAGTTTGGAGGTTTATGGGAAGTATAGCACGGTCGCAACCCAAGAACTCGAAAAAGTCATGTATGCCCCAGGGTTGCAGCAGGCGGCGCACATTCATGATTTCTATCAATTATCCATTGAAGAAAAATGGGGATATAAGGAAGAGGATCGTCTGTTTATTGATGCCATTATCCATGGAACAAAGCCTCCGGTGACAGCTGAAGATGGCTTCCGCTCGATTCAATTGCTAGAGGCGATTTATGAAAGTGCTAAAAACAACGTTATCATAAATTTAAGGGATAGACAAATAAAAAATCCGAGTATCTTACAAAAATAATATAATTGTAGCAGGCGTGTTGATTATCCAATAAAATCCAAAGGGTATAGAAAAAAGAGCACCTTTCCTGTAGAATGTGAGTAGCGACACAAACAAACCCAGGAGGTGCTCTCTATGAACAAGCATACCACACTCCC